>Ga0209958_1000151_pt1 | contig 214343 bp, 197 predicted proteins | sample ThiBio_inoc_plan_FD_183942 | JGI IMG/M metagenome (GOLD analysis project Ga0209958, IMG submission 183942) | Wastewater bioreactor microbial communities from Cape Town, South Africa - Thiocy_inoc_plan (SPAdes) | ecosystem: Engineered > Bioremediation > Thiocyanate > Unclassified | place: South...
ACCCCGTCAACCGCTTTTTTCGAAGATCGGGAAGTTTCCTTCTCAACACCTTCCGCGAAGCCGTCGCTTCCTCCGCGGCCCCGCCGGCCAGATCACTCCGTCCGCTGGGGAGGCCGGTTTCTACGCCTGGCCAGGGCACCCGTCAACCCCTTATTTTTACCGTCGTGTGACGGCCCCTTAAGGAGCGAACGAAAGCCAAGCATATGCCCCGGAAGACACCTTGGCAAGAGACAAAATGCTTTTACATCAACACTTTAGAGTATCTATGGGTTGGGGGCTCGACACATCACCGCCCCCACCCATAGGTCAACGACCTCCTTACATGGAGGCCGCGTCGCAAGATTGGCGGTGCAGTTTCAAGGTCTTGCACAGCTTGGTGGCGGCGGTTTTCGACGCCAGGGGGCCGACCAGAACCCGCCAGCGCGTACCGTCACTGTTGGGACGATAAACGGCGTCGTATTTCCCCAACTCTTCGGGGAACTTGCGCTTGATCCCGTCCCACGCGCTTCGCGCCTCGCTTTCCGAAGCGGCGCTGGCCAAGGCCACCCCCCACTTGCCGAACGGCTTGGCCGAAGATGCCTTCGCCGTATCCTTGACGGGGGCGGCAACACTGCTGGCCGGACGCAGGCCGGTCACCGACCCGTCCACCACCTGATTCCCCATCTGCGTATTGTAACGCTGGTCGATGGCGGTCTTTTCTTTCGACGCCTCGTCACTGGTGATCAGACCGGACGCCAACAGACGCTCGACCCGACCAATGGCCTGACCGGCTTCCAGCAGGTCCTTGGGCGGCAAAGGCGGCAATTCGGTGCGGCGCGGCTTATCCGGCAGCAGCGCATCCAGAATGGCCGTGCGTTCGACCGCATGTTCGGCCGGAGTGATGGCGCGCCCTTCCAGATTCTGCGCCAAGGCCCGCAGGCGGGCGGCGACGGCGTCTTCAGGCGGAATGGGACGATCGAGACCGGCCGACGGGGCCTTGCCGGTATAAGGCAGCAAGGCGCCGGTATTGGCGGCGCGCCTGGCCTTGTATTCATCCGGGGTGATCAACGATTCGTCCAGCAAACGCTTCAGAATACGAAAGCGGCCCACCGCGTTGGCTTCCGCGCCGGAAGCGCTGGCCGAGCCGATGGGGGTCATGGGACCGGAAGCTGTTTGCGGACGCGTTCCCGATACCAGCGGATCCGGATCACCGAAGGGCAGAGCCGGCGCCCCCACGGCCGAGGCCCCCGGCCCCTTGCCCGATTCGGCGGCGCTGCGCGGCACATAGCGGCCGGTCATCTTGTCGATGGCGGCCATGTTGGCCCGCGCCACGTCGACCACCGAACGCGGCATGACGATGCCACCATCCCCCGGCGTCATGATCGACCCCGGAATGTTGTTGGTGATGATGACTTCGTAATATTGCCGGGCCAGATCGTAGCGCCCCAGGCCCTGATAGGACAGACCGGCGGCCAAAAGCGCGATAGGATCGCGGGAATTGTAGCGCAACGCCGTCAGGGCGTAGCGCTCGGCGGTGGTGTAGTCGCCCCGGGTCAAAGAGCTCATGGCCCGGTCGGCGGCGTCGGAATTGACCACGCCTTCCATGGTGTTCTGCGTGCCGTTGGGATCGAGCAAGGCCTGGCAGCCGGCCAGGGAGACCAGCATGACGGCCGAGGCGACGCCCCGACGCAGACGAGAAAGGGTGCTCATCCTATTCCCCCTAGTGCACAGGCCCCTATCGCGCAGTCCGGGCCATACAGGAATTCCAATCATAGAATGCAGTCAAGGCGTTCACACTTCCTTAATCGCCGCCGGGTCGTGTCGATGATATAAGGGAACGACCCTTGGGGGACCCGGATGGATCATACCGAGACCGAGCTGAAGCTGGCCCTGGACGCGCAGGCGCTGAAACGCGTTCCGCGTGTCGCCGCCGTCGCCGCGGCCAAGCGGGGCCGCGCGCAAACCAAGGATTTGGTTTCCACCTATTACGACACCCCCGACTGCGTCCTGCGGCAGGCCGGACTGTCGCTGCGGCTGCGCCGACGGGGCCGGGATTGGATTCAAACGGTCAAGCGATCCGTCGTCGTCCATTCCGGCCTGTTCGAACGCCACGAATGGGAAATAGTGCTGGCCCAGCCCGGCCTGAACCTGCCGCATCTGCTGTCCACCGGACTGGACATCTTCAAGCAGGACGAGCTGTACCCAAAGCTGCAGCCGCTGTTTTCCACCCACGTGCGGCGGACCACCCACATCCTGGCCGGCGAAGGCTGGGAGGTTGAACTGGCCCTGGACCACGGGCGGCTGGTCGCGGGGGAACGCGAGCAGGCCATCGCCGAAATCGAGCTGGAGATGCGCCACGGCCCCGCCGAAATGGTGTTCCCCCTGGCTCACGCCATCGCCGCCGCCCTGCCCTGCCAGGTGCTGGCCCAGGCCAAGTCCGACCGAGGCTATGATTTGGCCGCCAACACCGCCCCGCAATCCTTCAAGGCCAAACCGCTGCGGCTGTCCGCCGACATGGCCACCGGCCAGGCCTTTGCCGCCATCGCTCGCGATTGCGTCGGCCACCTGAGCGCCAACCAGCCGGCGATCGCCGGCCCCCATGCCGCCGAAGCCGTCCACCAGATGCGGGTGGCGTTACGACGGCTGCGTTCGGCCCTGAAAATCTTCAAGCCCTTGTTGATCGGCGCCGACATGGACGGCTTGCGCGACCAGATCCGCTGGGTGTTGTCCCAATTGGGCCCAGCCCGCGATGCCGAAGTTTTCCTGACGGAGATCGTCGCCCCGGTTTGCGCAGACCACGCCGAAGCCCCGGCGCTGACACAGTTGTGGCAGGAATTCCAGCGCCGACGCGATGCCGAGGTGGAAACAGCAAGCCAAGCCGTTGCCTCGACACGCTTTACTTTGATGCTGCTGGAATTGGGCCGCTGGTCCCTGTGCCCCACCGACATGGACAGCCCCCAGGCCCAAGTCCCGCTGGCCGGCTTCGCCCGCAAGGTGCTGCGCCGGCAATGGCGACGCGTGCAGAAGGCCGGCGGCAAAGACCTGGGCCACCTGCCGGCCGAGCAGTTGCACCAATTGCGCATCCTGGGCAAACAACTGCGCTATGGCGCCGAGTTTTTCGCCAGCCTTTACCCCAAGACCAAGATCAAGCCGCTGCTGACCACCCTGGCCAGCCTGCAGCAGAATTTGGGCGAACTGAACGACTTGGCCGTCGCCGGCCCCCGCTTGGCCCGTTCAGGTCAGTCGGCATCCTGGGGCTGGGCGGCCGGACTGATCTGCGGCTGGCATGAAACGCGGCGGCCGCTTTTGATGAAAGCGGCGCGCCAGGATTGGAAAAGCCTGCGCAAGACCACGCCGCCCTGGGATTAATCTTCCAGCTTGTGGCCGTCCAACTCGGCTTGGCGGCGCTGTTCCTCTTGCCGGGCCGCCTGCTTTTCCGCCTTGGTCCGACCATGCGCCACCCGGTTGACCTCGGCCTGCTTGCTTTTCTCGTCCCGCGCCTTGGCTTTGCGCCAGCGGTTCAGGTTGACGACATCCGCCATCCGGCACCTCTCTTTCGCCGCCAGAGTATCGCCGGCCAGCAGGGTCGGAACAGAAAAATGTGGGGGAAATGCAAAAACCCCCTTGCGCCCCCCCAAACCCCCTGTTATATACCCGGCCCTCACGAGGTTGCGGGTGTAGCTCAGTTGGTCAGAGCGCCGGCCTGTCACGCCGGAGGTCGCGGGTTCGAGCCCCGTCACTCGCGCCACCTCGGTGAGAAAAATTTGATCCCAAAAGCAGAAGCCGCCCCCGACCAGGGCGGCTTCTGCTTTTTGGCGCTTCCACCCACAAAAAATATCGCACAAGTTTTCATCACAAAATCAACGCGCCTATATTTTACCCTGGCGCAGATCACACCCCGTGCTGGAAAATCGGCTTTCGCCCATTTTTCGTGCTGTTTTTGACGACTTAAGCACATGTTTTGCGCAATGACGGCATGCACATTTTCTGCTCAAATGAGCTTTATCGTTTTAAATCAATCGCGTAACAAACACAGATCCATTTGGCATAATTGTTGATGGCGCGCGCCCAAACCCCTTGCGTGGGGCCCAGGGTGAGGAGCCAATTCAAATGGAAGTGACACGAACCGGTGCAGATGTACTTTTCGTTCTTTTGGGGGCGATCATGGTTTTGGCCATGCACGCCGGCTTTGCCTTCCTTGAAGTTGGAACGGTTCGAAAAAAGAACCAAGTGAACGCCCTGGTCAAGATTTTGACCGACTTCGCGGTCTCGACCCTGGTCTATTTCTTCGTCGGCTATGGCGTCGCTTATGGCATCAGTTTCCTGCATCCGGCCGCCGAACTGGTGGGCAAGGGGGAAAACGCCGCCTTCGCCGCCAACGGCTATGATCTGGTGAAGTTCTTCTTCCTGGCCACCTTCGCCGCCGCCATCCCCGCCATCATCTCGGGCGGCATCGCCGAGCGCGCCAAGTTCTGGCCACAGCTGATCGCCACCTCGATCCTGGTCGGCTTGGTCTATCCGCTGACCGAGGGCATGGTGTGGGGCACCCGCCTGGGCTTTCAGGAACTGGTCACCGAATGGTTCGGCGTCCCCTTCCACGATTTCGCCGGCTCGGTTGTGGTTCACGCCCTGGGTGGCTGGATTGCCCTGGGTGCCGTGCTGATGCTGGGGGCGCGTCGCGGCCGCTATCGCAAGGATGGTCGGGTCGTCGCCATTCCGCCGTCCAACATTCCCTTCCTGGCCTTGGGGTCGTGGGTTCTGTGCGTCGGCTGGTTCGGCTTCAACGTCATGAGCGCCCAAACCATCGACGGCATTTCCGGTCTGGTGGCGATAAATTCGCTGCTGGCCATGGTCGGCGGCATCCTGACCAGCCTGCTGGTGGGCCGCAACGACCCCGGCTTCGTCCATAACGGCGCCCTGGCCGGCCTGGTGGCCGTCTGCGCCGGTTCCGACGTCATGCATCCGGTGGGTGCCCTGATCACCGGCGGCGTGGCCGGCGCACTGTTCGTCTGGGCCTTCGAGATGTGCCAGGACAAATGGAAAGTGGACGACGTCCTGGGCGTCTGGGCCCTGCACGGGCTGTGCGGGACCCTGGGTGGCTTGGCTTGCGGGATTTTCGGCCTGGAAGCCCTGGGCGGCATGGGCGGGGTCCATTTCGGCGCCCAATTGACGGGAACCCTGACCGGCATCTCCATCGGCGCGGTTGCGGGGCTGAGCGTCTACGGATCGTTGCGCGCGGTCATGGGCATCCGCCTGTCCGACGAGGACGAGTTCATGGGCGCTGATTTGGCCATCCACCAGATCACCGCCTATCCGGAAGAAGCCACCACCGTGCATGACGACGGTCAGGCCCTGGCGGCCCGGGCGGCGGCACGCGGTGCCTCTGCTGCCTGAAAGTCATAGTTTCCCCCTTGGCGGGGGCGGACGATAGTTTACACTAGCGTCGTCCGCCCCCATTGCGTTCCATACCCGAGGGGGGGGCGGCCAAGGGGTGGGACAGGGCCGTGAACAAATCAGGGAAGGGATGGCTGCACCCATCGCGCAGCCGCATGCTTGCCGCCATGGCGAGCCTGTGCCTGCTGATGCCGCAGGTGGTGACGGGTTACGAGATCTGGCGCCAGCACACCTCCACCCTTGGCCTGGCTGAACGCAACATCAATGTTCTGGTGGACCTGATGTCGGGCGAGGTGCAGCGCACCTTGAACGCGGTGGACGAGATCATCGATCAGACCACTTTGGACATTTCCACCCACGCCGATCGCGATGCCGTGGAAACCCGCCGCGTCATGCGAGAGCGCGCCATGGGAGTTCCCGCCATCTTCGGCCTGATGGTGGTCGACGACAAGGGCATGGCCCTGGCGTCGCTGCATGGTTTTTCCCCCCGCCATCAAAGCTTCGCCGATCGGGTGCGCCGCGAAGCGCAGGCCAGCGGGCGTCCCTTCCATATCGGCCGGCTGACCCCCGACCCTTTTGACGGTACCCCGGTCATTCCTTTTGCCCGCTTCCGTCACGATGCCCAGGGCGAAATCGACGGACTGACCATCGCGTCCATGTCGGCGCGTTTCTTCCGCGAACTTTTCGCCCAGATCAAGTCGCTGCCGCACGCCACTATCACCTTGGCCCAGCTTGACGGCACCCCCTTGGTGCAAATTCCCGAAAGCGACGGCAGCAGCCTGTCCCCCTTGCCGGAATTCCAGCCCTTTGCCGCCGACGCCGGGTTGCTGTACGGCGGCGACAAGGATGGAAAGCGCATTGTCGCCTATCGCACCGTACGTCCCTTCGCCCTGCGGCTGACGGTTGCGGTGGATGCCGACGAATTGCTGGCCCCGTGGCGCAGCAACAGCCTGCGGCTGATCCTGGCGGATCTGACCATTTCCATCCTGCTGGCCTTCGCCATGCTGCAATCCTGGCGCGGTTGGCGTGCCGAAATGACCCAGGACAAGACCCGCGAGGAAGAAGAACTGCTGCTGCGCATGTCGCGCTTTGCCTTGAACAACAGCGCCGACATGGTGGTATGGAGCGACGAGCAAGGCGCCATCACCTTTGCCAACCTGACCGCCCACCAGCGTCTGGGCTATGCCCCCGACGCCATGGTCGGCCTGCATGTCGCCGACATCGATCCGGCTTTCCACGCCGCGATGTGGCCGGAAAAAATGGATGAATTGCGCAAGGCGCGGTCGCTGCGATTCGATTCCACCTTGCGCGACAGGAACGGCGCCGTCATCCCGGTGGAAGTGTCGGTCAGCCTGTTCAGCTGGGCCAACCAAGATTTCGCCTGCGCCCTCATCCGCGACATCAGCGAACGCAAGAAGACCGAGGACACGCTGGCCGAACGCACCCGCCGGCTGGAGGCCTCCAACACCGAGTTGGAGGAATTCGCCTATGTGGCCAGCCATGACCTGCGCGAACCGTTGCGCATGGTCAACGCCTTCATCGGCCTGCTGGAACGTCGCTATGGCCCGCAACTGGACGATACCGGGCGCGAATATGTCGCCTTTGCCCGCGACGGCGCCCAACGCATGGACCGTCTGATCCTGGATTTGCTGGAATATTCCCGTGTCGGCGCCGAATCACGCCCACTTGGCGTCATCGACCTGACCCGCTCGGCCGAGGCGGCACGACGCGACCTGTCCATGTCCCTGCAGGAAAGCGGCGCCATCCTGGAAATGCCCGACGAGTTTCCCATGGTTTGGGGGGACCAGGGGGAACTGACCCGCCTTTTGGTCAACCTGATCGGCAACGCGATCAAGTACCACCATCCCGACCGGGCACCACACATCCGCATCGCGGTGGAAACCGGCGGCGGACTTGCCACCTGCCGGGTGGAAGACAACGGCATCGGCATCTCGCCGCAATATTTCGACCGTATCTTCCGCATTTTCCAGCGCCTGCACGGCCGCGAGAGCTATGACGGCACCGGCATCGGCCTGGCGGTGTGCAAGAAAATCGTCGAACGCCATGGCGGACGAATCTGGCTGGCTTCGGTTCCCGACCAGGGAACCACCTTCTTCTTCACCCTGCGCCTGGCGTCAGAGTTCTGACGCAAAAGACGACTCCGTCAGAGTTCTGACGCGGAACAAGACGTCGTCAGCGATCCGACGAAGTCGACGATGGCCTGAGCCACCAGATCGGCCTGATCCTTTTGCGGTGAGTGGCCACATTGGGGCAAGACCAGGGTCCGGGCACCACCGGGCACCAGATCACGCACGATGGTGACCTGTTCCAGGCTGGCATATTCGTCGTCTTCGCCTTGGATCACCAGAACCGGCACCCGGATGTCGGCCAGGAAGTCGCGGATATGCCAATGCTTGAATTCAGGACGCAGCCAGGTGTCGTTCCAGCCGTGAAAGGCGCAATCCACGTTGTCGCCGTGATAGCGCGCCAGCTTTTCCCGCATGTCGGTGCCACGCCAGATGTCGGTGACCTTGGCGATGGCATCCACGCACAAATCCTCGACGAAGGAATGCGGCGCCATGGCCACAACCCCCAGGATGCGGGAATCGGTCTGTTGCCGCCGCCCCTCGTCCCCCGCCGCCACCAAGGCGATGGTGCCGCCGTCCGAATGACCGACCAGAATGGCCTGATCGATATGGGCCTGATCCAGCACCGCCGGTAGATAGAGGCAGCCCTCCTGGTTCAGGTAATCGGTCGGCCGCGGCAAGGTGACGGGGTCCGAACCGCCATAGCCGGCGCGGGAATACACCAAGGCAGGCAGCCCCAAAGCCTGGGCGACCCGATCGGGGAAGTCGCGCCACTGGGCCACCGAGCCCAAGCCTTCGTGCAGGAACACCAAAACCGGCCGACCGGATTGGGCTTGCCCGATCCAGCGGCATTCCAGACGCGATCCGTTCACCAGAAACATCAGCGCAAGACCGCTTCCCGGCCTTCCACATTGCCATAGATGCGTTGCAGCAAGCCTTTCAGGGTCTTGACCTCGTCCTCGCTCATGCCGGCGATGGCCGCGCTTTCCCATTGCAGGGCCTTGGGCACGATGGCTTCGGCCATGCGGCGACCTTCCTTGGACAGCGTGATCAGCACGGCGCGGGCATCTTCGCCCGAACGACGACGGCTGACCAGACCGGCCCGGTCCATGGACGCGGTGATGCGGGACAGCGTCGACAATTCGATGGCGGTGATGCGCGAAAGATCGCCCAGCCGCTGCTCGCCCTCGTCCAGCAGAGCCGACATGACCCGCCACATGGGAAGGGTGATGCCGAAGCGGTCAAGCTCTCGCGAAAAGGTGTTTGAAATAGACACCCCTGCACGGTTTACGAGATATGGGACATAGTCCCCCAGTTGGAAGCGCACGGTAATTCTCCTCCCTGGACACCCTCTTTTGTTTTTCGGGGCGTTCCAATTTCAGTGGTTCCATGATTTCCACCACGCCCTTGATGTCAAGAGAGATTGTCCGCGCCATACGAAGGAGGCATGCTGCAAGCCCCGCTTTTCCACGGAGAAAATCATGACGTCCGCCCTGTTCACCTTGGCCCAGCCGGTGGTTCCCATCCTTGGCCAGGACAATGTCTATCCCGTGCGCCGGGTGTTCTGCGTCGGCCGCAACTATGCCGGCCACGCCCGCGAGATGGGATCCGATCCCAACCGCGAACCGCCGTTCTATTTCAGCAAAAGCGCCGATTCCCTGGTCCCCGGCGGCGGCACCATCCCCTATGCGCCCGGCACGTCCAACCTGCACCATGAAATCGAACTGGTGGTGGCGCTGGGCAAGACAGTGTTCCAGGCCACCCCTGAACAGGCGGCCGGCGCCGTTTACGGCCATGCTGTCGGGCTGGACATGACGCGGCGCGACCTGCAGAACGCCGCCAAGGACATCGGCCGGCCGTGGGATTTGGGCAAGTCGTTCGAGTTTTCCGCCCCCATCACCGCTTTGGTGCCGTCCGCCACCCCCATGGGCGCGGGTGCCATCAGCCTGGAGGTCAACGGCCAGACCCGGCAAAAGGGCGACCTGAACGAAATGATCTGGTCGGTGCCGGAAGTCATCGCCCACCTGTCGCAGTTCTATCACCTGGGCCTGGGCGACCTGATCTATACCGGCACCCCCGAAGGCGTGTCGGCGGTCAAGCCCGGCGACACCCTGGTGGGCCGCATCGACGGCCTGCCCGAGCTGGCGGTCACCATCGGCCCCGCCGCCTGACACGAATAAAAAAAACGGCCCTTCCGCTGGAAGGGCCGTCGCAGTTTCGGCATCAGTCCCGAACTTACTTCTTGTGAATGGCGTTCCAGGTCTCGTTCAGCTCACGCTCGGCGTCGAAGGCCCCCTGGGGCAGCTTGTGGGCGACACCCTTGTGGCAGTCGATGCAAGTCTTGCCTTCTTCCATGGCTTCGTCATGGCGGATCTGGGCGCGTTTTTGCTGACGCGACAGGTCGAACGAATTGAAGCTATGACAGTTGCGGCATTCCCGCGAATCCGTCGCCTTCATGCGTTCCCATTCGTTTTTGGCCAGGGTCAAGCGCTTGGCTTCGAACTTCTCGCGGGTGTCGATGGTGCCCAGGATCTTGTGCAGCACTTCGTTGGAGGCCTGGATCTTGCGCTTGATCTTGTAGATCCACGGCTTCGGCACGTGACAATCCGGGCAGGTGGCCCGCACGCCGGAACGGTTCTGGTCGTGGATGGTGCCCCGGTACTCGCGATAGACGTTGGCCTCCATCTCGTGGCACGAGATGCAGAACGCTTCGGTGTTGGTCAGCTCCAGCGTCCAGTTGAAGCCGCCCCAGAAGACGACGCCCCCCAGGAAGCCGACGACCAGGATGGCCCCCAGCGACCAGCGCGAAGTCGGTCGGCGCAGCAGGCCCCAGGCTTGGCACAGCAGGCTGGGCTGCTTGCCTTCGGGTTGGTTTTCGTTGGTCATGGCCCCAGTCCTTTCCTCACCGGCCGGTGACGGCGGGCTTGAACACGTTCTCCACCAGCGGCTTGGCGTCCACTTGCGGCACGTGGCACTGGGTGCAGACGTAACGGTTGCCGTTCACCGTGTCCTGGCGCACGCCATTGCGGTCGATGTAGTGCAGGTCCGAAATCTTCGGCGCCTTTTCCTGGTCGGAATACGGCCATTCATGGCAGCGCAGGCACTGGTTAACCTTCAGGTCGATCTCGTACTTGCTGGTGTCGTGGGGCACCAGCGGCGGCTGCTGGCGATAAGCGCGCTCGTGCTTGACGCCGTCCTGGACCTTGTAGCTGTCCGGCGCCTTGTCGGCGGTGTTGACCGGCGTGTCGCGCAAGGCCTTGACTTCGGCGGCGACCACGCCGCCACCCATCCCGAAAACCGAGCCCAGGACCATTCCCAGGGCGACGGCCATGGCCATGATTTTGTGTTTCACAGCATTTTCTCCCCTTGCAGAACCTTCTTTGCCGGTCCATGGACGCTGGCGCCCGTACCGTCGCGGAAACGAGTGGTGAATATGAAGACGTCCTTGGCGCAGACATCGATGCACCGCCCGCAATTGGAACAATCGCGTGAGACGATGATCGGGCTTGCGCCAGTCTTGGCGCCGCGCAACGCCGGCGTGATGACCTGGCGTTCCGGGCAAACGGTGAAGCAATCCATGCAATTGTCGCAGGCGTCGCGGTTCACGGCCGACACCCGCACCAGCCCCTTGGCGCCGACCAGCGCGTAGAAGGCGCCCACCGGACACAGGTGGCCGCACCAGCCGCGCGACGCCACACCCAGGTCGAACAGCAGCACGGCGACGGTGATGGACAGCGCGGCACCGCCGGTGAACAACGTCCCGGTGACCAGGGCCCGGTGCAGCATGGTCACCGGGTTGACCGCTTCCCAAACGATGGTGCCGGTCAGGGCCGAGCCCACCAGCACGCCGGCCAGGATCAACAGCCGCAGCCGGCGATCCATGGGATAGGCGTCTTTCAGGCCGAAACGGGTGCGCACCCAGGCGGCGAAATCGGTGACCACGTTGACCGGGCAGGCCCAGCCGCAGAAAGTCCGCCCGCCCACCAGGGCATAAGCCGCCAGCACGATGACCGCGCCGATCAGTCCGCTGGTTTCCAGCACATGGCCGGCCAGCAGGGCTTGCAGCGCCATCATCGGGTCGGTCAGCGGCAGCACGCCCAAGGTCATGCTGGACGCCAGGGTCCCCTTGGTGATCCAAAAGCCCCACAGCGGGCCGGTCAGGAACACCGCCAGGAAACCGGCCTGGGCCAAGCGACGCAGGACCAGCCATTTGTGGGCGGCCAGCCAGCCGTCGCGGCGCCGGCGGTCCAGGCCGGGGCGGCGCGGTTCGCGTGCGGCGCTCATGGCTTGAACTCCTTGAACCCGCCGCCGGGCAGACGCTCGGGGGCCGGCATGGCCGGCGTCTCGGGCATGCGGTCGGGCAAGTCGATGATGCCGTCGATCAGGGACTTGCCGGCCTTTTCCTTTTCTTCCCATCCCAGCCGGTAATGGGCACCCAGCATGCCCACGGCTTGGGCGTGGGGCAGCACCTTGATGGCGGCTTCTTCCAGCACGCAGGCCTTTTCGCATTTGCCGCAGCCGGTGCATTTGTCGGTATGCACGGTGGGAATGAACACGGCGTGCTTGCCGGTGCGTTCGTTATGATGGCGTTCCAGGGTGATGGCCTGGTCGATCAGCGGACAGACCCGGTAGCAAACGTCACAACGCAGCCCCAGGAAGTTCAGGCAGGTTTCCTGGCCCACCAGCACCGCGATCCCCATCTTGGCCGCCTTGATGTCGGTCAGCGACTTGTCCAAGGCGCCAGTGGGACAGGCGACGACGCAAGGAATGTCCTCGCACATTTCGCAGGGAATTTTGCGGGCGTTGAAGAACGGCGTCCCCACCGGCTGGCCGTTGCCGGCCTCGGCCAGGGACAAGGTGTCGTAAGGGCAGTCGCGCACGCAAAGACCGCAGCGCACGCAGGCCGACAGAAAATCCGCATCATTGATGGCGCCCGGCGGACGCAGGGCCACGGCCTCGGCCCGGCGTCGCGCCGGAACCGCCAGCAAAGCCGCCACCAAGCCGGCGCCGCACGCTGCCCGGAAAGCTCCGGACAGCATGTCGCGACGGGTCATGGCAGTTTTTTGCCGGCGGTCCATGGCACTTTCCCTTAGGCCTTGCTGACCTTGACGGCACACTTCTTGTAGTCCGTTTCCTTGGAAATCGGACAGGTGGCGTCAAGGGTCAGCTTGTTGGCCAAGACGGTTTCATCGAAGAACGGGATGAAGACCAAGCCTTCCGGCGGACGATTGCGGCCGCGGGTGTCGACGCGCAGCGAGACTTCGCCGCGACGGCTGGCCACCTTGACCACGTCACCGTTCCTCAGGTTGCGCTTCTTGGCGTCGTTGGGGTTCATGAAGCAGGTGGCGGCGGGCACCGCCTTGTGCAGTTCCGGCACGCGCCGGGTCATGGAGCCGGAATGCCAATGTTCCAGCACACGGCCGGTGCACAGCCACAGATCGTATTCCGCGTCGGGCATTTCCGGCGGGTCTTCGTAAGGAAGCGCGATGATCCAGGCCTTGCCGTCGGGCTTGCCATAGAACTTCACGTCCTCGCCGGCCTTCACATAGGGGTCGTACCCCTCGCGGAAGCGCCACAGGGTTTCCTTGCCGTCGACCACCGGCCAGCGCAGGCCGCGAGCCTTGTGGTACATGTCGAAGGGCGCCAGATCGTGGCCGTGACCCCGACCGAAGCCGGCATATTCCTCGAACAGGCCCTTTTGCACGTAGAAGCCGAAAGCCTTGGATTCGTCGTTTTCAAAGCCCTGGGCGGTTTCCGACAGCGGGAACTTGTTGACCTGACCATTGGCGTAAAGCACGTCGAACAGGGTCTTGCCCTTGTATTGCGGTGCCTTGTCCAGCAATTCGGCCGGCCACACCTCTTCCATCTTGAAGCGCTTCGAGAATTCCATCAGCTGCCACAGGTCGGAACGGGCCTCGCCCGGGGCCTTGACCTGCTGGCGCCAGAACTGGGTGCGACGCTCGGCGTTGCCATAAGCCCCTTCCTTTTCCATCCACATGGCGGTGGGCAGGATCAGGTCGCCGGAAAGCGCGGTCACCGTCGGATAGGGATCGGACACCACCACGAAGGCCTCGGGGTTCCGGTAACCGGGATACCCTTCCTCGTTCATGTTGGGGGCGGTCTGCATGTTGTTGTTACACATCACCCAATAGGCGTTCAGCTTGCCGTCCTTCAGCATGCGGTGCTGCAGCACGGCGTGATAGCCGATCTTGGGGTTCAGCGTGCCCGGGGGCAGCTTCCACGCCGCTTCCGAGATTTCGCGGTGCTTGTCGTTGTCCACCACCATGTCGGCGGGCAGACGGTGGGCGAAGGTGCCCACTTCACGCGCAGTGCCGCAGGCCGAGGGCTGGCCGGTCAGCGAAAACGGGCCGCAGCCGGGGGTCGAGATCTTGCCCACCAGCAGGTGGACGTTATAGATCATGTTGTTGACCCAGGTGCCACGGGTGTGCTGGTTGAAGCCCATGGTCCAGTACGACACCACCTTCTTGTTGGGGTCGGCGTACAGCTTGGCCAGCTCGATCAGCTTGTCGGCGGGCACGCCGGACAGCTTGGACACCTTTTCCACGGTGTAGTCGGCGACGAAGTTCTTGAATTCTTCGAAGCTGAAGGGGTCGATCTTGCCGGCGGTGGCGACATTCTTGGACGCCGCTTCCTTGGGGTGGGTGGGACGCAGGCCGAACCCGATGTCGGTCTGGCCCTTCTTGAAGTTCACGTGCTTTTCGATGAACGCCTTGTTCACCGCACCATTCTGGATGATGTAGTTGCAGATGAAGTTCAGGATGGCCAAGTCGGTGTTGGGCACGAAGACCATGCCGTTATCGGCCAGGTCGAACGACTTGTGTTCATAGGTGGACAGCACGGCGACCTTGCAGCCTTCGTGGGTCAGACGACGGTCCGTCAGACGCGACCACAAGATCGGGTGCATCTCGGCCATGTTGCTGCCCCACAGCACGAAGGCGTCGGCCTGCTCGATGTCGTCATAGCAGCCCATGGGCTCGTCGATGCCGAAGGTCCGCATGAACCCGGCCACCGCCGACGCCATGCAGTGCCGCGCGTTGGGGTCCAGGTTGTTGGACCGAAAGCCGGCCTTCATCAGCTTGACGGCGGCATAGCCTTCCCACACCGTCCACTGGCCGGAACCGAACATGCCCACACGGGTGACCCCGTCGGGCTTCTTCAATTGTTCCTTCCACTTTTCGGCCATGATGTCAAAGGCCTGATCCCAGCTGATGGGCGTGAAATCGCCGTTCTTGTCGAACTTGCCGTTCTTCATGCGCAACAGCGGCTGGGTCAGACGGTCCTGGCCATACATGATCTTGGACAGGAAATAGCCCTTGATGCAGTTCAAGCCCCGGTTGACGGGGGCGTCGGGATCACCTTGGGTGGCGACCACGCGGCCGTCCTGGACGCCCACCAGGACGCCGCAGCCGGTACCGCAGAAACGGCACACGCCCTTGTCCCAACGGATGTTGGCCTTGGCCGGCTGCGCCGCCGCCGGCAACGAAATGCCCGCAGCCGCAGCAGTGGCGGCGGCGGCATTGGCCTTGATGAAGTCGCGCCGGTTCAGGCTCATGGAACGATCTCCCCTTCCAAATCCTTGTCGAAATGGTGATAGACGAGGGCGACCGAGAGGACGCCGTCGACGTCGTGAAAACTGGTGATGATGGAGCCGGCCCATTCGCCGGCCGCATCCTCGACGATGACAACCATCTTGCCGTCGTCGGTCATGGTGTGGACCTCGACGCCGGGCTTGGCTTCCAGCGCTTGCCGGACCTGGTGGCGGCGCGCCGGCACCACGTGGACCAGCACGCCGCAGATGTTTTCCACATGGGGGCGGACCGCCTGATGCTCGCGCTCGACGAAAGTGCCTAGACGCATGGGGTGCTTTCTCCGTTTTCCGACCGCGCCAAGGCCAAGGCCCCGACCGGACAGACGTTCAGACAGTCGCCGCAACCGGTGCAGGTGGTGGCGTCGATGGTGGGAAGCCCCCGGCCGCCCAGCATGGGGCGGATCTTCAGGGCACGCGGTTCGCAAGGATCGACGCAGGATGCGCAGGTGATGCCGCGCACCGCCAGACACCCATCCCCCAGCACCGCGACCAAAGGACCTTGAGGGGCTTGGTCTTGCGCGGGTGAAAAGCGCCGGAACAGGGCGCGACGGGAAAGTTCTTGCGACATGGAAAGCGTCTCGACGAACCGAACCATCCCCTTGCGGATGGCCTAGGCCCACAGAGTGGACCCAGACGGCCGAAACGCATTTGATTTTGGTCAAGATGACCTTATGGAAAGCAGGGTTATTCCCCACCCCATTACTTGGTTATTCAAACATCACGGAATTCTTATTTTCAGGTCAGCCTTGGCCGCGCAGATAGCCGTCGGCCAGCATGGCGCGGAACTGGTCGGCGGGAACCGGGCGCGAGTAATAAAAGCCCTGGACCGTATCGCAGCCGTTATCCTTTAGAAACTGGATGTGGGCTTCGATTTCGCAGCCTTCCGCCACCACTTCCAGGTTCAAGCCGCGGGACAGGCCGATGATGGCGCGGGCGATTTCCGCCGTCTTGGGGTTGCGGTCCACGTCGGCGATGAAGGCCCGGTCGATCTTGAGCGTGGTGATCGGGAATCGCCCCAAATAAGACAGGGAAGAATAGCCCGTCCCGAAGTCGTCGATGGACAGGCCCAGGCCCAGGTCGCGCAGCGCCGTCATCTTGCGCACCGCCGCCTCGACGTCGTTCATCAACATGCTTTCGGTGATTTCCAGTTCCAGCCACTTGGGATCCAGACCGGTTTCCGCCAGAACCCCGGTGACGATATCCAACAGGGCGCGCGACTTGAACTGACGGGCGGAAACGTTGACCGACACCTTGACGGTGCTCAGGTTCTGGTCCTGCCATTCCCGCAATTGCTGGCACGACCGACGTAACACCCAGGTGCCGATCTGTTCGATCAGGCCGGTTTCCTCGGCCACCGGGATGAACTCGCCGGGATTGACCATGCCCTTGTCGGGATCGATCCAACGGATCAAGGATTCGGCGCCGACGATGCGGTTGTTTTCCGCCGACACCTTGGGCTGATAGAAAACCACGAACTCTTCGTTGGCCAAGGCGCGGCGCATGCGGGATTCCAGGTCCAGACGCGACTTGGCCTTGTTGTTCATGTCCTTGGAAAAGAACTGGTAATTGTTGCGGCCCGACACCTTGGCGTGGTGCAGGGCGTTTTCCGCCTGCTTGATCAAGGCGCCGGCGTCGGCCGCGTCCTGGGGATAAAGGGCGATGCCGATGGAAAAGGTCACCACCACTTCCTGGCCGTCGATGGCGAAGGGTTCCTTGACCGCCGCCAGCACCTTCTCGGCGACGATGACGCTGTCATCGACGCTGGCGATGGTCATCACCAGGGCGAACTTGTCGCCATCCAGACGCACGGCGGTGTCGGTCTCGCGGATACATTGCCGCAGACGGCGGGCGACTTCGGTCAGCAGATGGTCGCCGGCGGCATGGCCCAAGGCGTCGTTGACCAGGGTGAAACGGTCCAGCCCCATCATCAGTAACGCCACCGAACCGCCGATGCGGTTGATATGCAACACGGCGCGTTCCACACGGTCGACGAAGATGTCGCGATTGGGCAGGCCGGTCAGCGCGTCGTGGCCGAAACGCCCGACATCCGGCGCGGCGCCGGCCGGATGCAGCACGGCCAGACGATGGCTGCCGCCGTCCAGGATGCTGACCGCCGCTTCCACCCCGACCTGCGAGCCGTCACCGCGCCGCAATTCGCCCCGCCAGTGCGAGCCGGCGGACAAGGCCTGGCGCATCTGGGTATTGGCTTGCGCCGCCCGTTCCGATCGGGCGGCCAGGAAATCGGCGCCGGAATGGCCGGACAAGCTTTCAAAGGCAGGGTTGACGCGCACTGGCACACCATCGCCGTCAGCGATGATCACCGCATCGCGGATAGTCTGCAAAATGGCATCGAGCACGAGCTTTTGGTCGCTCATCGTTCCCCCACGGAAGGCAGCCCATTTTCACCATGTGCGACAAAAGCGCAATCGCCTTGTGCTGTCCTGGGCCTTGAGCGGCTCTAAAGCTCGTGCCATGGTGGTGGCATGACTTCGCTGCTTTTCACCGCCGTCGCCCTGGACCGTGCCGCCCATCTGCGTCGCGACCCCGCCGTCGTGGACGCCCTGCGTCACGGCCCTGATCGTCTGGTCGCCGGCTTCTGGCGCGACCTGACCCTGCTGCGCCACGGCCGCGCCTTGCTGGCCCAGGGCAACGAAGCCGCCCGCCTGCTGGATCTGGCCAGCCATGTGGTGTTCCTGGGCCTGCTGGAAAAACGCCCGGTCTTCGCCGTCGATCTGGCGCAGATGGCGGCCGAGGCCGACGGGTCGCCGCCGCAATGGGAAAACGGCGCCTCCTGGGGCGAACTGCGCGCCGTCGGCACCAGCCTGCCGCCCGAGGACGCCGCCATCCTGGCCACCGGCCGGGCCTTGGTGAACTGGCATCGCACCCATGTTTACTGCGGCCGCTGCGGCGGCCCCACCGAGTCCCGCGACGGCGGCCATGTCCGGACCTGCCTGGACCAAAGCTGCGGTGCCCAGCATTACCCGCGCACCGACAACGCGGTGATCATGCTGGTCTCCGACGGCGACAAGGTGCTGCTGCATCGCCAGCCCAGTTGGCCCACCGGCATGTGGTCGATCCTGGCCGGCTTCGTCGAACCCGGCGAAACCTTCGAACAGGCGGTGGCGCGGGAAACTTTCGAGGAAACCGGCATCATCGCCGGCGACATCCACTATGTCGCCAGCCAGCCCTGGCCGTTCCCGGCCTCGCTGATGGTGGGCTTCACCGCCCGTGCCATGGGCGGCCGGTTGACCGTGGACCGTCACGAACTGGAAGACGCCCGCTGGTTCAGCCGCGCCGACATCGCCGCAGGGTTCAGCGACGTCCACCGTGCGGACGGCAGCGGGCGGCCCTATCTGGCCCGCCCCGGCTCCATCGCCCGCATCATGCTGGATGCCTGGCTGCCCGGCTGATTGTCCACCGGGCCGGAAAGGGATAGAATATCGGGGTTGAACAGGAGGCGCCGCCATGTCGCCTTTTCGCCTGATCCCCTTGATCTTCACCCTGTTTCTGGCCTGGATCGCCCCGGCAAGAGGCGCCGAGGACTGCACCGCCATTCGCGGGCTGGTCTTGCCCGTCGAGTTTCCATACCTGCCCCACGCGGTGTCGCGGGATTTCATCTTGCATCGATTCGCCGTTGAACTGGCGGATTACGTGGCTGAAATGTCCTATGGCCGCTTTTGCCTGAAGGCCGAGGTCGCCCCATCGTGGTACAAGCTGCCGGCTCCGGTCAGCGCCTACAGCATCTCGTCGCGTAATCTGCAGGTGGACAAGTCGCGGGTGTCCAGACTGATCAGCGACGTGGTGGCTCAAAGCGCCCGGGATTTCGACCTGCCGTCCTATGATTTCGTCGCCGTGATGTTGGGGGCCAAGACCAAGGATTACGGCATGATCGGGCTTTGCGCCTATCCCGGCATGCTGGGATGGACGGCGGACGCGCAATTGCTGACGCCGGACGGACGCCCGATCAAGGGCGTCGCCATCTACAGCTTCCAGGCCCATCTGGGAACCTTGTTCCATGACATGGCCCATGTGCTGGGAGGAATCGCCGAAGACGGCCGGCGCAAGGTCCCCTGTCTCTATGACCACGACCTGCAGGCCCAGCCCGGATTGGTGCGGGAAATCTTCGCCCAAGCCATCATCAACATGGGTTATTGGGACCCTATGTCGTCGCATTATTACAAGTTCAACAGCCCGCCCACCGGCATTTCGTCGTGGACCAGGATTCGTTTGGGCTGGATGCCGGAAGGCAAGGTCGTGCACGTGGAGCCCGGCCAAACCCGCGACATCGTGCTGAACCCGCTGGAAGACGGCGACGGCGCCACCTTGGCCGTCCACATAGCCCTGCCGCCGCCCTTTTATTATCTGATCGAAAACCGCCAACCCATGGGCTTCGACGCCGAACTGCCCGGGCACGGCGTGTTGATCATGAAAGGCGACATGCGGGTCCGGGAATGCCGCTTCGGCCGCTCGCCCATCAAGCTGGTGAACGCCGACCCGTCACAACCATCCTTGAAAGGCGCCGCCTTCGACATGGACAAACGCACCCGCTTCACCGACGCGGACAACGGCGTCACCATCCAGCTTGTGGAAAAGCGGGGGGCGTCTTATCTGCTCAGAATAAGCGTGCTGCCGGACCTCTCTCCCCGGTAACGGGAAGAGAGCGCCCATCACATCTTCCTGACTTCCGACAGGAAACGGTTCAGACCATCGGTCAAAGCGTGGGAATCGTCGGCCAGATGGTCGGCTGCGCTTTGCACTTCGCGGGCCGAGGTTCCGGTCTGGCTGGCCGCTTCCGCCACGGTGCCGATATGGCGCCCCACTTCCTGGGCTCCTGCCGCCGCTTCCGCCACCGAGCGGGCGATTTCGTTGGTGGCCGCGCCCTGTTCCTCGACCGCGGCGGCGATGGAACCGGCGATCTCGTTCATGCGGTTGATGGTGCGGCCGATATCGCCGATGGCGTCCACCACCTGGCCGGTGGTGCCCTGGATGGCGCCGATCTGGCTGGTGATTTCGTCGGTGGCCTTGGCGGTCTGGTTGGCCAGATGCTTGACCTCGTTGGCGACCACGGCGAAGCCTTTGCCGGCCTCGCCGGCGCGGGCCGCCTCGATGGTGGCGTTGAGCGCCAAAAGGTTGGTTTGCGCCGCGATGGTGTTGATCAGCCCCACCACCTCGCCGATGCGGCTGGCGGCTTCCGACAGCCCGCGCACCACGTTGTCCGTGCGTTCGGCAGCCTCGACCGCGTCCTGGGCGATGGTGGTCGACTGCGCCACCTGACGGGTGATTTCGCCGATCGAGGCGTTCAGTTCCTCGGCGGCGGCGGCGACGGTTTCCACATTGGCCGAAGTCTGCTCCACCGCGCTGGCGACCATGGCGGTCTCGGCGCTGGTATGGTCGGCGGTCTGGGTCATGGACGACGCGGTGGCCCGCATCTGGGCGGCGGCGGCGTTGACCGCCTGGGCGGTGGACGACACCCCGGCCTCCAACTCGTCGGCCAGACGCACCAGGGTGGAGCGGCGTTCGAGCTCGGCCTGGCGGCGTTCGGTTTCCTGTTCCTCGCGCATTTTGTTCATGGCGATGGCGTTGTCGCGGAACACCATGACCGAGCGGGCCATCTCGCCGATTTCGTCCTTGCGGTCCACGCCCTTGGGCATGGCGCCGGTATCGCCATCGGCCAGCTTGTGCATGGTGCCAGTGATGTTGGCCATGGACCCCACCATGCCGGTGCCCACCATGTAGGAAATCAACAAGACGATGGCGACGATCACCACCACGCCGGCGCCCTGGTTGACCAGTTCCGCCTTGAAGGCGGCGTCCACGTCGTCCACGTAGATGCCCGAACCGACCACCCAGCCCCAGGCTTCCACCCCCTGGACATAGGAAATCTTCTTGACCGGGTCCTCGTGTCCCGGCTTGGGCCACAGATAATCGACGAAGCCGGCCTTGTGTTCCCGCACCGTGCGGGCGAATTCGACGAACAGGGCCTTGCCGTTGCCGTCCTTCAGGTTGGACAGGTTCTTGCCGTTCAGCTCCGGCTTGATGGGGTGCATGATCACGACCGAGTTCAGGTCGTTGACCCAAAAATACTCGTTGTCGCCATAGCGCAGGGATTGCAGGGCGTCCTTGGCCGCTTGCTTGGCGTCGTCTTCCATCATCGAGCCGGCATTGGACAATTCGACGTAATGCCGGACCAGGGCAGAGGCGGTTTCGACGATGTGTTGGGTCTTCAACCGCCGCGCTTCCATCATCTCGGAGCGCAGGTTGATCAGGCTAAGACCGATCAACACCACCATACCGAACAGCGAAACCCCGAGAATCAGCAAAATCTTGGCGCGAAATCGCCAGTTGTCGATGAACATGGATGACCCCGATCCTTAGAATTATTATTTTAATTCTGATTTAAACCGCATTTACAAATATTATTGCGTCAGCATCGCCCCTCGGGTCAACGCCCAAGTCATACCTTATGCTTTTAGTTAATATACCCACACCATACTTCCTACCGCAGGGTGACGCCGTCAATGCAAGGCGGTAAAACCACATAAAAAATGGCATTCCCACCCGAAGATGGAAATGCCACTAATAAATTAGTATTTACCTGCTTTTCCGAAAGCTTACATTTTACGGACTTCCCCAAGGAAAGTGGCCAGTCCAACGCTTAGGGTGCGGGCGTCTTCCGCCAGATGGTCTGACGCCGACAGCATGTCGCGGGCCGCGTTCCCCGTGCGGTCGGCGGCTTGGGCGACTTCACCCATATGGACACCGACATCCTGGACGCCTTTCGAGGCTTCGCTTACCGAGCGGGCGATTTCCTGGGTGGCCGAGCCCTGCTGCTCCACCGCCGCGGCGATGGAATTGGCGATCTCCGCCATTTTGTCGATGGTGCGGCCGATGCCCGAAATGGCGCCGACCACCTGATCGGTGTTGGTTTGGATGGCGCTGATCTGCAGCGAAATCTCTCCGGTCGCCTTGGCGGTCTGGTTGGCCAGCGACTTGACTTCGCCGGCCACCACGGCAAACCCCTTGCCGGCGTCACCAGCCCGCGCCGCCTCGATGGTGGCGTTCAACGCCAAAAGGTTGGTCTGTGCCGCGATGGTGTTGATCAGCCCCACCACCTCGCCGATGCGGGCCGCCGATTCGGTCAGCCCGCGCACCACCACGTCGGTGCGTTCCGCCGCCTGCACCGCGTCATGGGCGATGTCGGCCGACTGACGGACCTGACGGGAAATTTCATTGATCGAGGCGTTCAGTTCCTCGGCGGCGGCGGCGACGGTTTCCACGTTGCCCGCCGTCTGGTCGACGGCGCTGACCACGATGACGGTTTCGCTGGCCGCGTGCTCGGCTTCTTCGGTCAAGCCCGACGCCGCCCCGCGCATTTTCTCGGCGGCGGCGTTGACCGCTTGCGCCGCCGATGACACCCCGGCTTCCAGTTCGTCGGCCAATTGCGCCAACACCCGGCGCCGCTCGCTTTCCGCCTGGACCCGTTCGGCCTCTTGCTCGCCGCGCAAGGCCTGCATGGCGACGGCGTTGTCGCGGAACACCAGGACGGCGCGGGCCATGTCGCCGATTTCGTCGCGTCGCCCCTGGCCGGCCGGTTCGATACTGACGTCGCCATCAGCCAAGGCGTGCATGCTTTTGTTCAAACGCCCCATGGCGACGACCATGGTGGAACCGATCCAATAGGACAAAGCCAGGGCCAAGACCAAAATCACCACCACGCGCACGCCCTGGTCCACCAGTTCCTTGCGGAAGGCCATGTCCACGTCGTCCACATAGACCCCGGTTCCGATGATCCAGCCCCAATCGGCCACGGCCTGCACATAGGCGACCTTGCCCACCGGTTCGGTGGTGCCCGGCTTGGGCCACAGATAATCGACGAAGCCGGCGCCGTCCTTGGCCACCACGTCGGTCATCGCCGCAAACACCGCCTTGCCGGTGGCATCGGTGATCTTGGACAGATCCTTGCCGTTCAGTTCCTGGTTGATGGGGTCCATCACCATGGTGTTCGAGGTGTCGGTGATCCAGAAATAGGACCCGTCGCCATAACGCAGCACCGCCACCGCTTCCAGCGCCGCCTTCTTGGCGTCGTCTTCCATCATGGTGCCGAAATTGGCCTGTTCGACGTAATGGCCGACCATGGTGGTCGCCGTCTGGACCAAATGCTGGGTCTTCAGCCGTCTGGCGTCCATCATCTCGGTCTTCAGGTTCACCAAGGCCATTCCCACCAGAATGACCATTCCAACCGCCGACAGAACCAAGATCAGCATGATCTTGGCTCGGAACTTCAGGTGATCCAAAACCATGTCTTCCTCGTGCGCCGTTCCTGTCTCGGGTTATCCATCCCGTTATAAAACAAGTGTTCGTTTTTTATAGACGGCGATATGGCGATAAATCCAGACTTTTCCGCACAGGATTAAATATCGCTGCGACGCAAACAAAAAGGGCCGCCGGTTTCCCGACGGCCCTTTTGAACAATAAAGGCGGGATCAGCGCGGCAGGGTGCTGCTGCCCATCAGGAACTCGTCCACCGCCCGGGCCGCCTGACGGCCTTCGCGGATGGCCCACACCACCAGGCTTTGCCCGCGACGGATGTCACCGGCGGCGAACACCTTGGGGTTCGAGGTCTGGTACTTGACGGTGTCAGCCTTGACGTTGCCGCGGGCGTCCTTTTCCAGGCCCAAGCCATCCACCAGACCTTCGTGCACCGGATGGACGAAGCCCATGGCCAGCAGCACCAGATCGGCTTCCAGGGTGAATTCGGTGCCCGGCACCGGCTGGAACTTGGCGTCCACCTGGACGCAGTTCAGGCCCTTCAGCACGCCGCCTTCACCGAAGAAGGATTGCGTCGCCACCGACCAGCGGCGGTCGCAGCCTTCGTCGTGCGACGACGAGGTGCGCAGCTTGTTGGGCCATTTCGGCCAAGTCACCAGCTTGTCTTCCATCACCGGCGGCTTGCCCATGATTTCGATCTGGGTGATGGACGCGGCGCCTTGGCGGTTCGAGGTGCCGACACAGTCAGCACCGGTGTCGCCACCACCGATGACCACGACCTTCTTGCCGGTGGCCAGGATATCGGCGGCGTCGAAAGCCTCGCCCGAAACCCGACGGTTCTGCTGGGTCAGGAAGTCCATGGCGAAATGCACGCCGGCCAGTTCGCGGCCCGGCACCGGCAGATCGCGCGGCTTTTCCGAACCGCCGGTCAACACCACGGCGTCAAAGGCGTTCAGTTCGGCAACCGGCACGGTGACGCCCACATGGGCGTTGGTGCGGATTTCCACCCCTTCCGCCTTCATCTGGGCGACGCGGCGTTCGATGACGGTCTTTTCCAGTTTGAAGTCGGGGATGCCATAACGCAGCAGACCGCCCACATAGGCGTTCTTTTCGAACAGCACCACTGCGTGCCCGGCGCGGGCCAACTGCTGGGCGGCGGCCAGACCGGCGGGGCCGGCGCCCACGACCGCCACCTTCTTGCCGGTGGCGGGCTTGGGGGTTTCCGGCTTGACCAGACCATCGGCGAAGGCACGCTCGACGATGGCGTGTTCGATGGTCTTGATGGCCACCGGGATGTCTTCCAGGTTCAGGGTGCACGACGCCTCGCACGGCGCGGGGCAAATGCGGCCGGTGAATTCCGGGAAGTTGTTGGTGGAATGCAGCACCTCGATGGCTTCGGCCCAGCGGTCACGATAGACTAGGTCGTTCCAGTCGGGGATGATGTTATTCACCGGGCAGCCCTGATGGCAGAACGGGACGCCGCAATCCATGCAGCGCGCGCCCTGCTTGGCCAATTCGTCGTTGGACAGGGGCTTGGTGAACTCGTTGTAGTGCTTCACCCGCGCTTCCGGCTTTTCATAGCCGGGGGTCTGGCGGGGGAATTCCTTGAAGCCGGTGGCCTTGCCCATCTTAGCGCCCCCCCGCCTTCTTTTGCATTTCCTGCAGCGCCCGGCGGTAGTCCACCGGCATGACCTTGACGAACTTGGGCATGTAATATTCCCAATTCAGCAGAATTTCATGGGCCCGCTTGGACCCGGTGTAATGGGCATGATTGCGCAGCAACGCCTGGATACGGTCGGCGTCGCCCCGGGTCATGTCGTCCATGACGTCGACCAGGCCGTGGGCCTCCAGGTCGTTGGTCATGCCTTCGTGCTTTTCCATGGCGTCTTCTTCGGCCTGAACCGGTTCCAGGTCGACCATGGCCAGGTTGCAGCGCTTGGCGAAGTCGCCGGCTTCGTCCAGGACATAAGCCACACCGCCCGACATGCCGGCGGCGAAGTTGCGTCCGGTCGGGCCGATGACCAGCACCACGCCGCCGGTCATGTATTCGCAGCCGTGGTCACCCACGCCTTCGACCACCGCGATGGCGCCCGAGTTGCGGACGGCGAAGCGTTCGCCGCCGACACCGCGGAAATAGCACTCACCCTCGATAGCGCCGTACAGCACGGTGTTGCCGACGATGATGTTGTCCTCGGCGACGATCTTCGAGATCTTCGGCGGATAGATGATGATCTTGCCGCCCGACAGGCCCTTGCCGACGTAATCGTTGCCTTCGCCTTCCAGTTCCATGGTCATGCCCTTGGCGGCGAACGCGCCGAAGGACTGACCGGAAGTGCCGTTCAGCTTGACGTGGATGGTGTCCTCGGCCAGACCGGCATGGCCCCACTTCTTGGCCACTTCGCCGCCCAGCATGGCGCCGGCGGTGCGGTCATAGTTGTGGATCTCGGTCTCGATGCGCACCGGTTCCTTGGTGTCGATGGCATTGCGGGCTTGGGCGATCAGCTTGCGGTCCAGGACGTTGTCGATTTCGTGGTCCTGGGTTTCGCAATTATAGACCGGCTCGCTGGTTTCCACCTTGTGGAACAGGCGGGTGAAGTCCAGGCCTTGCGCCTTCCAATGGTCCACCGCCTTGTTGACGTCCAACAGGTCGGAGCGGCCGATCATTTCCTGAATGGTGCGGAAGCCCAGCTTAGCCATCCACTCGCGCACTTCCTCGGCGATGAAGAAGAAGTAGTTGATGACGTGTTCGGGCTGGCCCTTGAACCGCTTGCGCAGTTCCGGGTCTTGCGTCGCCACGCCCACCGGGCAGGTGTTCAGATGGCACTTGCGCATCATGATGCAGCCCGCCGCGATCAACGGCGCGGTGGCGAAGCCGAATTCGTCGGCCCCCAGCAGCGCCCCGATGACCACGTCGCGGCCGGTGCGCAACGCACCGTCCACCTGAACGGCGACGCGCTTGCGCAAACCGTTCAGCACCAGGGTCTGATGGGTTTCGGCCAGACCGATTTCCCACGGCGAGCCAGCATGCTTGATGGAGGTCAGCGGCGAAGCGCCGGTGCCGCCGTCGAAGCCGGAAATGGTCACGTGGTCGGCCTTGGCCTTGGTGACGCCGGCGGCGACGGTGCCGACGCCGACTTCCGAGACCAGCTTGACCGAGATACGGGCCCTGGGGTTGACGTTCTTCATGTCGAAGATCAGCTGGGCCAAGTCTTCGATGGAATAGATGTCGTGGTGGGGCGGCGGGCTGATCAGGCCGACACCGGGGGTCGAGTGACGCACCTTGGCGATGTTCTCGTCCACCTTGTGGCCGGGCAGCTGGCCGCCTTCACCGGGCTTGGCGCCCTGGGCCATCTTGATCTGGATGTCGTCGGCGTTGACCAGATATTCGGTGGTGACGCCGAAACGGCCCGACGCCACCTGCTTGATGGCCGAGCGCATGGAATCGCCGTTGGCCATGGGCACGAAGCGTTCGGCCAGTTCGCCGCCTTCACCAGTGTTGGACTTGCCGCCGATGCGGTTCATGGCGATGGCGAGCGTGGTGTGGGCTTCCCACGAGATCGAACCGAACGACATGGCGCCGGTGACGAAGCGCTTGACGATCTCCGAGGCCGGCTCGACTTCTTCCAGCGGCACACCATTGCCGGTGGACTTGATGTCGAACAGGCCGCGCAGGGTCAAAAGACGCTTGGTCTGGTCGTCGATCTGGCGCGAGAAATCCTTGAAGGTCTCGTAGGAATTGGTACGCACGGCGTGCTGGATGGCCTGGATGCTTTCGCTGGTCCAGGCATGTTCCTCGCCACGGTTGCGCCAAGCGTATTCGCCGCCCACGTCCAAAGCGTTCTTGTAGATGGGGGCGTCGGAATAGGCCAACTGGTGACGACGCACCGATTCCTCGGCCACTTCCTTCAGCCCGACGCCGCCGATGCGGCTGGCGGTGCCGGCGAAATAGGTGTCGACGAAGCCCTGGGCCAGGCCGACGGCGTCGAAAATCTGGGCGCCGCAATAGGACTGGTAGGTCGAGATGCCCATCTTGGCCATCACCTTCAAGATGGCCTTGTCGGTGGCCTTGATGAAGCGCTTTTGCACTTCATAGGCTTCCAGCTTTTCCGGCAGGGTCGGACGCATGGCTTCCAGCGTCTCGAAGGCCAGATAGGGGTTAATGGCCTCGGCGCCATAGCCGGCCAGACAGCACATCTGGTGGACTTCGCGGGCTTCGCCGGTTTCCATCACCAGACCGACCTGGGTGCGCAGACCTTCACGGATCAGGTGATGGTGCACCGCCGACACCGCCAGCAGCGACGGCATGGGGATACGGTCGGGGCCGACCTTGCGGTCGGACAGGATCAGGATGTTGTAGCCGTCGGCCACCTTGGTCTGGGCCAGCTGGCACAGGGCGGCGACCGCCTTTTCCATGCCGGCGGCGCCTTCCGAGGCGGCCCAGGTGATGTCGAGCGTCAGCGACTTGAAGCCGGAACCGGGCACGTTCTCGATGCGGCGGATCTTTTCCAGGTCTTCGTTGGTCAGGATCGGCTGCTTGACTTCCAGACGCTTGCTTTCGGCGCCGTGTTCCATGGCCAGCAGGTTGGGGCGCGGGCCGATCAGGCTGACCAGGCTCATCACCGATTCCTCGCGGATGGAATCGATGGGCGGGTTGGTCACCTGGGCGAACAGCTGCTTGAAATACCCGAACAGGTTCTTGGGCTTGTCCGACAGCACCGCGATGGGGGTGTCGGTGCCCATGGAGCCGATGGCTTCCTGACCGGTCACCGCCATGGGCTGCATCAGGAACTTCAGGTCTTCCTGGGTATAGCCGAACACCTGCTGACGCTTCAGCAGAGTGTCGCCGTCGAAGCCCTTGGGCTCGACATCGATCTTCAGGTCTTCCAGAACCACCTGGGCCTCGTCCAGCCATTGCTGGTAGGGCTTGGCCTTGGCCAGGTCTTCCTTGATCTCGGCGTCGTCGATCAGACGGCCCTTTTCCAGGTCGATCAGCAGCATCTTGCCGGGCTGCAGACGCCACTTCTTGACGATCTTGTCCTCGGCGAACGAAAGCACGCCCATTTCGGACGCCATCATGATCTTGTCGTCTTCGGTGATCAGATAGCGGGCGGGGCGCAGGCCGTTGCGGTCCAAGGTGGCGCCGATCTGGCGGCCGTCGGTGAAGCACAGGGCAGCGGGGCCATCCCAGGGTTCCATCAGGGCGGCATGGTATTCGTAGAAGGCGCGGCGCTTTTCATCCATCAACGGATTGCCGGCCCAGGCTTCGGGCACCAGCATCATCATGGCGTGATGCATGGGATAGCCGCCCAGAACCAGCAGTTCCAGGGCGTTGTCGAAGCAGGCGGTGTCGCTTTGTCCTTCGGCGATCAGCGGGAACAGCTTTTCCAGGTCGGGTCCGAAGACCGGGCTGCTCATGGCCTTGCGCCGCGCGTTCATCCAGTTGACGTTGCCGCGCAGCGTATTGATCTCGCCGTTATGGCTGATCATGCGGAACGGATGGGCCAGACGCCAGGACGGGAAGGTGTTGGTCGAGAAGCGCTGGTGCACCAGGGCCAGGGCCGACACCATCAAGGGGTCGCTCAGATCCTTGTAGTAGCTGCCCACCTGGTCGGCCAGCAGCATGCCTTTGTAGACGATGGTGCGCGACGACAGGCTGGGGATGTAGAAATCACGCTCGGCGCCCTTGGGCACGGCGTTTTCCGCCTGCTTGCGGATGACGAACAGCTTGCGTTCGAACGCCTGTTGGTCGGCGCAGTTGGCGCCCTTGGCGACGAAGACCATGCGGACGAAGGGCTCGGTGGGCTTGACCGTCTCGCCCAGGCCGGAACCGTCGGTGGGAACGTCGCGCCAGCCCAGCAGAATCTGGCCTTCATCCTTGATCAGCTTGTCGACCAGGGCGACGCAGGCGGAACGCAGGCCAGGGTCCTGCGGCAGGAAGACCGTACCGGCGGCGTAAGAGCCTTCCGACGGCAGCACGATGCCCAGCTTGGCGGCTTCGGTGCGCAAAAAGGCATCGGGCAGCTGGATCAGGATGCCGGCACCGTCACCGGCCAGCGGATCGGCGCCGACGGCACCGCGATGCGTGAGATTTTTAAGAATCTCAAGACCCTGCTGGATGATCTCGTGCGACTTGCGGTTCTTGATATCGGCGATGAAGCCGACACCGCAGGCGTCGTGTTCATAACGCGGGTCGTAAAGTCCCTGCACCTCAGGCAATCCGCTCATTGTATACTCGGTTCCCTTACACGCCGACCGGTTGTCACCACCAGCGCGCCTTGCATGTTATCCCCCGGCACACGGACGCGACCGCATGCCATTCGGCGGATGGTTACGCCCATCCGGCCGAAGCGAAGCAGACTTCATACGGCATTCCGCGTCCAGTTCCAAGCCCGGCCTGCACCTGTTTTCCACTCCTTGCCGAATCTATGGAACTGTTCCAACCCGCCCCCGCCCCGTCGGACGGGCCGTTCCTACCCGCACGGGGGTCGGCTCATATTTGAAATCATTCTGATGCATGACCCCTATCCGGTTATTCTATTTTGATCGCACCCGCACTTATGCTTTTCTGCATGGCACTCGGTGTGGGGGCATTGGGGCACGTGCCGCCGCGCTGTTGTCGACCGGGGGTTTTCACCGATCAATCATAGCCGGATCACATGAGCGACGATTTCGAACTGTTCGACGACACCCCGCCGCCAGCGGCCGCCGCTTCGACCGCCGGGACGGACCTGTTCTTCGACGACGACGACGAACCTGCCGCAGCCAGCGCCCCCCAGGGCATGAGCATGACCGAGCGGGTGAGCCAGTATCTGGAACTGTTCCGCGTCGATGCCGGCGCCCAGGCCCTGATCGCCGAAGCCGGCCCGAAAGTGGTGGCCAACGTCGAACAGATCGTCGCCATCGCGTCCGACTGGGTCCAGCGCACGCCGCCCTTCGGCGAAAAGATGAACGGCGAGGCCGGCGCCACCCTGAAGGGCGCCCTGGTCGAGCACTGGTCGCGGCTGTTCCGCGCCGAGTTCACCGCCGACTACATCGCCACCGCCCAGCAATTGGGCTTCATGCTGGCTTATCTGGATCTGGGCGCGTCATGGTACCAGTCCATGGCCACCCATGCCTGCGACCAGGCCATGACCCTGCTGCGCGGCCACCGCCGCTTCGACGACCTGGCCGCGGCGGTGGGACGGGCCAGCCAGCTGGACGTCTCGCTGGTCACCCACGATTATTTCGAGGCGGCCAAGCAGACCCGCGCCCGCATGGTCACCGAACTGGCCCAGGGCTTCGAAAAGTCCATCAAGGGCGTGGTGGACGAAGTGGGGGCCATGGCGGCGACCTTGAAGGCCAATTCGTCGCAGATGCTGCAACGCCTGTCGCACATGGATTACGAAACCGTCAACATGGCCGCCGCAGCCGAGGAAGCCTCGTTCTCGGTGCAGAACATCTCGACCAATTCAGCCGAACTGGCCGGTTCGATCCAGCATATCCTGGGCAACGTGGTGCGCACCTCGGACGCCGCCAGCGACGCCGCCCAGGCCGCCAACGCCACCAGCGAGGCCATGCAGTCGCTGCTGGGGGTGGCGTCGCGCATCGGCCGCATCGGCGAAACCATCGACACCATCGCCCGCCAAACCCGCATGCTGGCGCTGAACGCCACCATCGAAGCGGCGCGCGCCGGTGCCGCCGGCCGCGGCTTCGCCGTGGTCGCCCAGGAAATCAAGAAGCTGTCGGAACAGACCAGCACCGCCACCCACGACATCGCCGCCAGCGTCGGCGAAGCGGTCGCCGCCACCAACAAGGCCGCCGACACCATCGCCAATACGGTCAACGCGGTATCGGGCATCAACCAGGTGGCCGCCGAAGTCCGTCAGTCGGTGGAAACCCAGACCCAGGCCACCGCCACCATCGCCGAACACGTGGGCGAAGCGGCGTCGGGAGCCAAGGCGGTGACCAGTTCGGTGAACAGCGCCATCGAGGCGCTGGGAGTGTCCGCCTCGGCCGCCGGCGAACTGAACCAATCGGCCGACGCCTTGGCCATCAAGGCCGACCACATGCGCCGCGAGGTGGATTCCTATCTGGAACGGCTGCGGACGCTTAGCTGATGAATGACCCAGCGAAACATTATGTGAACTCGTCGGCCCGTGAGCGACTTATTGAGCATCTATTCCTTGCCGACATTTTACGTGAACTCTGGAAACGCGGCATACATGATCCAGAAGTGCTGCGCTCCGAGGTTGACAACGCCGGGTACGATCTGGTGATCGGCGTCGGGACCATCGTCCGTCACATCCAGTTAAAGTCCTCGGTTTCGACCGCGAAAACAGCGAAGCAAAGCGTCAACGTTAAGCTGATGGAAAAACCCTCAGGGTGTGTGGTCTGGACTGAACTTGACGAGAACACAATCCAGATTGGCCCATTCCGATGGTTTGGCAGCCTACCGGGGAATCCACTGCCGTCTATCTTAGACTACCCCATCACCAAACATACAAAAGGCAACAAAGACGGTGTGAAGACGGAACGACCGAACCTAAGAGACCTCGCCAAGGGAAAGTTCGAGGTCGTCAAGACCATGTCTCAATTGGTGGAAAAATTGTTCGGTTGAAACCACCTTAAGACGGCTCCATTCTCGCACGACTGCCGCATGCCTGTATCCGTGGGCATCGACGTGGTCTGGATGCGATTTTTCGCTTACAACCGCCATTATCCTCGAGATTGCCCCAGGGTCCAAGTGGCGGCAGCGGATCAGCAATAGGTGGAGGCCGTCATATCTGACTGTTTCGGAACCTGTTAAGCCTTCAGGTCGCGGGCCACCGTGGTCATCTCGTCGGCGGTCTTGAACACCGTGGCGTTGGTGGAATAGGCCTTTTGCGTGACGATCATGCGGGTGAACTCTTCGCCGATGTCAACGTTGGATCCTTCCAGCGACGACGTCGCCAGACTGACCGCCCCTTGGGCTTCGTCCACACCGCTGACGGTGACGTCGCCCGCTTCCAGCGTGCGGCGGAACAAGGTGCCGCTGATGTTTTCCAGCGAATTCTCGGCGGTGAACTGGGCGATGCCGACCTTGAACAGCTTGTTGGTCTCGCCGTTGGTGTACTGGCCGATATATTCGCCCCGGTCGTTGAAATAGGCGCTGATCAGCGAGCCCTTGCCGTAACCGTTCTGATCGATGGATCCCAGGGTCTGGCTGGCGTCGTACTGGGTCAGCTGACTGAAGTCGAATTCCACGGTGGCGGTTCCGTCCATGGCCGTCACCGTCTTGTCGGCCCCGGTGCCGTCGGTCACCGTGTCGGTCCACCCCCAATCCGAGGTGTAGGTGTTGTCGCCGGCGGCATCCAGCCTTCCCGCCGCGGTGAAGGTGACCTGCTTGGGAGCGGCCGGCGTGTCGGGATAGCCCGAATCGGTACTGTAGGTGTGCATGTACCATTCGTTGGGGCCGGTTCGCTCGAACGCCAAGGTGACGTCGTGGCTTTGGAAGTTGCTGTCCCAAACCTGGGTGGACAGCTTTTCCACGTGGATGTCCGGCCGCTTCAGCGAATTGGGCGGCAGGTCGTTGCCGGCATAAAGCGACACCTCGCTGTCGATCTTGGTGGAATCCGTGGTGTCGTAAGCCGCGTCCCAGTTGACCACGAAGGGCAACGACCCGGTGGACGGCGAGATCATCCGCCCCTGGCCGTCGAAGGCCACCCGGACGGTGTCGTCGGCAAGGGTGCCGACCGCGGCGGGAATGGAAACCTGAACGTCCCACAAGTTTCCCGACACCCGCGTCCAGTTCAGCGTCGCCGTCTGCCGGGTGCCGCTGGGATCGCCGAAGGTGGTGGTCGAGGTGTAGGTGTTGGTGCTGCCCAACAGGCTTTGGGTCGAGGTCAGGGCGCCCGAAGTCCAGGTCAACCCCACCCCGTCGGCGCCGATGGCCGGTTCGTAGATGACGCCATTGACGTCGCTGGTCACGGTGATGGTGCCGCTGGCGGTTCCCACCGTCGCGTCCAGACTGGGGGTGATGGTCCAGGTGGTGCCGTCCACCCGACTCCACGACAGGGTCAGTTCCTCGCTGTCGCCGGTATTGGGATCGACCACGTTCTGGGTGGTGGTGAACTGGCTGGGCGACAACTCGGTGAACGCCGGCAGGTTGCCGCGCACCGTGGCGGTGGTGGTTTCGCGCCCGTCCATGACAGTGTCGGGCTTGGAATAGACCGGCACCAGATCGCCGGTGGTGTCGATGGTGCCATCGTCTTGGGGCATCCAGCCCAGCAGGTAGTTGCCGCCATTGGCCATGAAGTAGGCTTCGCCGTTGGCGCCTGACGTCGTGTAGAAATTGCCGGCGCGGGTATACATCACCTGGGACGGGTTGTCGGTGCTGTAGGCGGCGCCCGGACCGCTGCTATAGGTGGTGCCGGTGGTGGTGGCGTCAGGGGCGCCGACCATGAAGAAGCCTTCGCCGTTGATGGCCAGGTCGGTGGTGTGGGTGGACGCGGTGATCACGCCTTGCGCCGCGATGTGGCTGCGGTCGGCGACCTTAACGCCGAAGACGTTCAGCTTGCCGCCATACACGTTGGTGCTGGCCTTCGATTCCGACATCACCGTCTTGAACAGGGTTTCCTTACGCTTGAACCCCGTGGTGTTCACGTTGGAAATGTTCTGGCTGATGGTGTTCATTTCCCAGCTGGTGGCATTCATCCCCAGCACGGCGTTGTTCATGGCACCCCAAAGCATCTCCAGCCTCCTTGCCGGAAAAAATTTCAAAATCCTGCGCATGCTTTCGCTGCATGCTGCGTGCCATAAGGTGGAAGCGCGGAATTCCGCCACTTCCCCCTTGGGGGCCGGGTAATTCCTGCCGCCCCCCGCCCCTGTCTCTCGGCAAAGCTTGCCCAGCCCGTTCCGTGAGCAGAAAAAATATCCCCCTGCCCACCCGTTAGGCGTTTCACCTGCTCTTTCTCCGGATTCCGCCCCCCACAGTCAGGCACGGAAGTTGCGACAACCCCGCGCACGCAAAGGGGCCAAGACATGTCGGGCTGGGGTCGCAAACGTTATTTCGCCGGAGCCTTCCTGCTGACCATGGCGGGATGGTTGGCCGCCTATGCGGTGATCCAGGCCTGGGACGACCGCACCAATTCCGGGCGCGGCCCCATCAAGGTGGGCATCCTGCATTCGCGCACCGGCACCATGGCGGTGTCGGAACGCACCGTCATCGACGCCACCCTTTACGCCATCGACGAGATCAACCAGGCCGGCGGCGTGCTGGGCCGCCAGATCAAGCCCATCGTGGTGGACGGCAAGTCCGACTGGGGGGTGTTCGCCGCCGAGGCCCAGCGGCTGATCCGGACTGAAAAGGTCTCGGCGGTGTTCGGCTGCTGGACCTCGGCCTGCCGCAAGACGGTCAAGCCCATCTTCGAGAAATACGATTCGGTGCTGTTCTATCCGGTGCAGTACGAAGGGCTCGAGAGCTCGCCCAACATCGTCTATACCGGCGCCGCCCCCAACCAGCAGATCATCCCGGCCATCAAATGGTCCATGGACAATCTGGGCCGCCGTTTCTTCCTGGTGGGGTCGGACTACGTCTTTCCACGCACCGCCAACCGCATCATCACCGCCCAGGTCACGGCGCTGAAGGGCGAAGTGGTGGGCGAGGAATACGCGACACTGGGCAGCCAGGACTTCACCCGCATCGTCGAACGGATCAAACAGGTTCATCCCGACGTGGTGTTCAACACCATCAACGGCGACTCCAACCTGGGCTTCCACCGGGCGATGCGCGCCGCCGGCATCACGCCGGACAGCATTCCGGTGATGTCGTTTTCCATCGCCGAGGCCGAGGTCAAGGCCATCGGCCCCGCCATCATGGCCGGCGACTACGCCGCCCGGAACTATTTCCAAACCGTCGACACCGCCGAAAACCGTGCTTTCGTCGCTGGTTTCAAGGCCAAATACGGCCAGGATTACGTCACCACCGCCCCCATGGAAGCCGCCTATTTCGGCGTCAAACTGTGGGCGCGCGCGGTCAGCGAGGCCGGCAGCGCCGACTTCCGCGACTACCGCGCCACCATCAAAGGACAAAGCATGGCCTCGCCCGGCGGCACGGTGACCATCGATCCTGCGACCCAGCACACCTGGAAGACCGTGCGTATCGGCAAGATCCGCCCCGACGGCGATTTCGAAATCCAATGGGATTCCCAGCGCCCGGTGCGGCCGGTGCCCTATCCGTCGATCCTGTCGCGACGCCAATGGTCGGACTTTTTGGACGGGCTGTACCTGGGCTGGGGCAAGAACTGGGCGGCACCGTCGCCGCCCGAGGCCAAGCCCCCTGAGGCCAAGCCATGACCCGCCGCAAGCTACCGCGTCCGCGCCTGGCGGTGGAAATCGCCGGTGGCTACCTGCTGCTGGGCTTGCTGCCGCTGGTGGTCATCGTGTGGATGTATTTCCATGCCTCGGAACGGGTTTTGGTGGAAGAAATCAGCCGATCCTTGTCCACCATCGCCGACCAGAAGACCGCCCGTGTCGAAGGCTTCGCCCGCGACCGCATGCAGGCGGCGTCCACCCTTTCGTTTACGCCGACGGTGATCGAGGCGCTGGAATCCCTGCGCAACAGCCCAGAGTCCGGCGCCTTCCGGTCCTTGCTGTCGCGCTATGCCGAAAGCACCGGGGCGCGGGACCTGCTGCTGCTGTCCGCCGACGGCGCCATCCTGTTCGCGGTCAGCCGACAGGATCTGGTGGGGGCGGTGCTGACCGAACCGCGCCATCGCGGCACGCTGTTGGCCAACATCTTCGAGCGCACCCGCACGTTGCTGGAAACCGAGATTTCCGACTTCGCCGCTGTCCATGACGGCGACGCGCCCACCTCGTTCGCCGCCGCACCAGTGGTCAAGGACGGCGGGTTGTTGGGCATCGTGCTGCTGGAAGTGGACCAGCGGGCGCTGTTCGAGATCGTCGCCGACACCGCCGCCTTGGGCCGCACCGGCGAAACCATGGTGGCCGCCCGCGCCGCGCCGGGCCGCATCGACATCCAAGGCCCGTTGCGGCTGGCCAAACCCGGCGAAGCCCCCAAAAGCCTGGAGGCCGCCAGTCCCATGGCCCTGCCGCTGGACCGGGCGCTGCGCGGCGAACGCGGCGTCGATTTCGCCACCGACTACCGGGGGGAAAAGGTCCTGGCCGCCTGGCGCTATCTGCCCAGCTTCCGCTGGGGCATGGTGGTCAAGATCGACGTGGCGGAAACCCTGGCCAGCGTCGAAAGGCTGCGCGCGCTGGGCTGGTGGATCGGCTCGGCCGCCGTTCTGTTCGGCCTGCTGGCGGCCATCTTCATCGCCCGCGCCATCGCCGCCCCCTTGAAGGAACTGCGCCAAGCGACGGTGGAACTGTCGGCCGGCACCTTCGACGCCCCGGTCCAGGTGGACGGCAGTCAGGAAATCGCCGAACTGGCGCAATCCTTCAACCACATGGCCCATGAGATCCAAACCTATCATCAGGGCTTGGAACGCATGGTCGACGAACGCACCAAGGAATTGCGCGACGCCAAGGACGCCGCCGAGGCGGCGACCCGGGCCAAGACCGACTTCCTGGCGGTGATGAGCCACGAATTGCGCACCCCCATGAACGGCATCATCGGCATGGCGGAACTGTTGCTGCGCCGCCCCGACATGGAAGCCGAGGCCAAGAACTGGGCCGGCACCATCAAGCGTTCGGGCGAGACGCTGACCGTGTTGTTGAACGACGTCCTGGACATCTCGCGCATCGAGGCCGGGCAACTGAATTTCGAACAGGGCAGCTATCCACCGCTGACCCTGGCCGAGGATCTGGTGGCGCTGATGCGCCCGCCGGCCACCGACAAGGGGCTGGAATTGCGGCTGGATGCCGCCCCCGGCCTGCCCCCCACGGCCCGGGGCGATGCCGCCCGGCTGCGACAGGTGTTGTTGAACCTGCTGGGCAACGCCATCAAGTTCACCCAAACCGGCGAGATCGTGCTGGCCCTGTCCATGCCCGACGACGAAACCTTGCGCTTTTGCGTCTCGGACACCGGCATCGGCGTGCCCGCGGCCGACCGGCCACGCCTGTTCGATCCGTTCTTCCAGGTGGATTCCTCGGCGTCGCGCCGCCATGGCGGCGCCGGCCTGGGGCTGGCCATCTGCAAGAATCTGGTGACCGGCATGGGGGGTGTCATCACCTATCATCCGGGGGAAACATGCGGTTCGCTGTTGCGGGTGGACCTGCCCTTCGTCGCCGGCGACCAGCCCCCCGCCGAAGAACAGACCGCCCCCTTGCCGCCCCTGCCGTCGCTTTCCGTGCTGGTGGTCGAGGATGAAGAGGTCAACGCCCAGGTTCTGGAAGCCCTGCTCAGCCAAGCCGGGCACCACGCCACCATCACCCGCGACGGCAGCGAAGCGCTGACCGCCGTCGCCCGAAACCGCTTCGACGTCATGCTGGTGGATTTGCGCCTGCCCGGCATGGACGGCTTCGAAGTCACCCGTCAGGTCATCGCCCAGACCTCGGCGCGCGGCGAAAAGCTGAAAGTGGTGGCGGTCACCGCCAACCTGATGCCCGAGGACCAAGCCGCCTGCGCCGCCGCCGGCATGGTGGCGGTGGTGCCAAAGCCGGTGCATTGGCCGCTGCTGCACGCCGCCCTGACCACGGTGGTCGGCGGCGCCCCACCCTTATTGGCGCAGCCGGAAAGCGCGGCCCGCGTGGATTTCCATCTGCTGGACCAACTGCGCGAGGATTTGGGCGCCGACACCCTGGCCGAGTTGACCCGCGCCGCCCTGGACGTCATGGAAATCCGTGTCGCCGCCTTGGGGCGGGCGGTAGAAGCCGAACAATGGGGCGTCGTCGAGGATCTGGCCCACAAACTGGCCGGTGCCGCCGGCAGCCACGGCCTCAGCGCCGCCCGCCTGATCGCCAAGGACATGGAAAAGCAGGCGCGCCAGGGACGGGATTGCCGCGACTTGCGTGAACCGCTGGAAACAGCCTTCACCCAAGGGCAAGCCGACTTGCGCCAATGGCTGGACGCTATCCCCGGCTGATGCCGGGGACGAAGCGATAGCCGTGGCCGCGACAGGTTTCGATCAGCGGCGTGTCGTCGCCGCCCAATTTCTTGCGCAGACGGCTGATCAGGATGTCGATGCTGCGCAGCCCCGAATCGCCTTCGTCCGAGCCCAACGCCGCCATCAACACCTCGCGGCTTTGAATGCGCCCGGCCCGGCTGGCCAGAATGTGCAGCAGGTCAAACTCGGCCGGGGTCAGATCGGCGACGCGGCCCAATTGGTCCAGCACCACCCGCCCGCTGAGGTCGATGGTCCAGCCGGCAAAGCGCAGGCGGTTCGACGTCCCGGCGCCGCGCAGACCGGCGCGTCGTTCCAGAACGCTTTTCACCCGGGCCAGCAATTCGCGGGGATAGACCGGTTTGGGCAGATAGTCGTCGGCCCCCAGTTCGATGCCCAGGGCACGGTCGTCGGGACCGCCCCGTTCGGTGACCATGATGACGCCCACGTCGGAATGGGTGCGCAAGTCGCGGGTCAACGACAGCCCGTTGCCATCGGGCAGGTTGACGTCCAGCACCACCAGGTCGATCTGCCCGGTGGACAGCCACGCCCGCATGCCGGCGGCATCCTCGGCCTGCTCGACCCGATAGCCGGCCTTCGACACCGAGGCGGCGATCAGCGCACGCACGGTCTCGTCATCGTCGACCACAAGGATGCTGGATTTGACGTTCATGCCCCTCCGATCCCCACCTCGAGAAAAATACCAGAAACAAAGCCGCGGTACAGTGCCTGCGTCACAAAATCGCACAGCCTAGATACGCCCGCAACACAGCTTGCGCGGCGTCAAAGTATTTTGGGCCTGCACAGAAATAATACAGAAATATAAAAATCTGGTCGTGACGCGATTTTGTGCAGGTGCGACATCACGCTAAAATTTCTACGAAAAAAAATTTCGCCAGAGATTCCGCTCGTCACACGGCAACTAGGCCACACTCCCCACCACAGACCGATTGACTATTTTCAAGACACATCACGACGAATGGTTATTTTTTGAACACACCCTGACCCTGTGAACAGCATTTTTGGTCACTTGCACAAGGTTTCAGCAGTCAGGGGAGTGTATGTTTTTATATATTTCAATGTACTAGTATGAATTCAGCCTGTTGGCCCGCCACTTGCCTATTCCCTCGGCACCTGCAATCTCGCACGGGGGATACCAGAATGAAGTTCAACCGGATTCTCGGCGCCGGCCTGTTCGCCACCGCCAGCCTTCTGCCCATGTTCGCCCAAGCCGCCGACGACACCATCAAGGTGGGCGTCCTGCATTCGCTGTCGGGCACCATGGCGATTTCGGAAACCACGCTGAAGGACACCGTCCTGATGATGGTGGACGACATCAACAAGAAGGGCGGCCTGCTGGGCAAGAAGGTCGAGGCCGTGGTGGTCGATCCGGCCTCGAACTGGCCGCTTTTCGCCGAAAAGGCCCAGGAACTGCTGGAAAAGGAAAAGGTCGCCGCGGTGTTCGGCTGCTGGACCTCGGTGTCGCGCAAGTCGGTGCTGCCGGTCTTCGAAAAGATGAACGGCCTGCTGTTCTATCCGGTGCAGTACGAAGGCGAGGAAAGCTCGCGCAACGTGTTCTACACCGGCGCCGCGCCGAACCAGCAAGCCATTCCCGCCGTCGATTACCTGATGAGCAAGGATGGCGGCGACGTGAAGCGTTGGGTGCTGGCCGGCACCGACTATGTCTATCCGCGCACCACCAACAAGATTTTGGAAGCCTATCTGAAGTCCAAGGGCGTCAAGGCCGAGGACATCATGATCAACTATACCCCCTTCGGGCATAGCGACTGGCAGACCATCGTCGCCGACATCAAGAAGTTCGGCGCCGCCGGCAAGAAGACCGCCGTGGTTTCCACCATCAACGGCGACGCCAACGTTCCCTTCTACAAGGAACTGGCCAACCAGGGCATCAAGGCCGACCAGATCCCGGTCGTCGCCTTCTCGGTGGGTGAAGAAGAACTGGCCGGCATCGACACCAAGAACCTGGTCGGCCATCTGGCCGCCTGGAACTACTTCCAGTCGGTGAAGAACCCGGAAAACGACGCCTTCATCAAGCAGTGGCAGACCTTCATCAAGAACCCCAAGCGCGTCACCAACGACCCCATGGAAGCCACCTATATCGGCTTCAAGATGTGGACCCAGGCGGTTTCGCAGGCCGGCACCACCAATGTGGACGCCGTCCGCCAGGCGCTGTACGGCCAGAAGGTCAAGAATCTGACCGGCGGCGTGGCCGTGATGAACACCAACCACCACCTCTCGAAGCCGGTCTTCATCGGCGAAATCCAGGCCAACGGCCAGTTGCAGACCGTGTGGAAGACCAAGGACGTCATCAAGGCCGACGCCTGGTCGCCCTATATCCCGGAAAGCGCCAAGCTGACCGCCGACTGGACCTATCCCTGGGTCTGCGGCAACTGCACCGAACCCAAGTTCAAGTAAGACTTACCCCTCGTTCGTCACCCCCGGGCTTGACCCGGGGGTCCAGACGGCAGCCGCCCATGGATTGCCGGGTCAAGCCCGGCAATGACGAAATACCCCTTCCTGCCCCAAAGTCCTTTCGGGGAGTTCGCCCGTGAAAATGCTGAAGCTGGTCCTGGCCCTGCTGGCGCTGTTAAGCGTGGTGCCCGCTTATGCCGACGACGACGACTTCGCCCTGCGTGTCAAAGCGCTGAACGGCGAATCCTATTCCGACAAGATCGCTGCCGCCGAAGCGCTGGCCGCCTTGGGTGACGGCCGCGCCGCCCCGGTGCTGGAAGCCCTGGCCGACGGCCGTCTGGGATATGGTCCCGACGGCTCGATTCTGATCGAAGACAACGGTGCCTATACCGACCCGGTCAGCGGACAGGTTGTCCAGGTTGCCGCCTTCGACGCCATCACCGTCAACAACCGCCTGCGCGGGGTCGCCCGAGGCGCTGCCGCCCGGCTGGCCCTGTTCAGCCCGGATGTCGAAGCCCGCCGCGCCGCCATGGAATCCATCATGGCATCGGGTTCCGACGACGCCGCCGACATGGTGCGCACCGCCCAGGCCAAGGAAACCGACCCTGCCATCAAGGCATTGATGGCCGCCACCCTGGCCAATCTTGACCTGACCAGCAACGACCCGGCACGGCGGCTGGCCGCCATCAATACGCTGGGCGATTCCAACGACCCGCAGATTCGCTCGCGTCTGCAAGACCTGCTGGCGTCCGAGACCGACCCGGCCGTCCGTCAGGCCGCCGACAAGATGCTGTCGGGCATGGATTTCCGCCTGGGTCTGATCGGCTTCTCCGCCAACCTGTTCCAGGGTTTGTCCTTGGGCAGCGTGCTGCTGTTGGCCGCCATCGGCCTTGCCGTCACCTTCGGGGTGATGGGGGTGATCAACATGGCCCATGGCGAGATGATCATGCTGGGCGCCTACACCGCTTATGCGGTCCAGCAATTCTTCCGCGCTGTGTTGCCGCCCGACCTGATCGACTTTTATCTGGTGGCCGCCCTTCCTGCCGCCTTCGCCGTCACCGCCCTGGTGGGTATCGCCCTGGAACGCGGTGTCATCCGTTTCCTCTACGGACGGCCGTTGGAAACCATGCTGGCCACCTGGGGCATCTCGCTGATGCTGCAACAAGTGGTGCGCCAGATTTTCGGCGCCACCAACATGGAAGTGGCCAACCCGGCCTGGATGACCGGCGGCTGGGAACTGGCCGGTGGTTTCACCCTGACCTATAACCGCGTGGTCATCATCTTCTTCTGCCTGGCGGTTCTGGGCGGTCTAGCGGCGTTGCTGCGCTATTCCAGCTTTGGCCTGTCCATGCGCGCGGTCACCCAAAACCGCCCGATGGCGTCGGCCATGGGCATTCCCACCGGCCGGGTCGACGCGTTGACCTTCGGCCTGGGATCGGGCATCGCCGGCATCGCCGGGGTGGCGCTGAGCCAGATCGGCAATGTCAGTCCCAATCTGGGCCAAGGCTACATCGTCGATTCCTTCATGGTGGTGGTGTTCGGCGGCGTCGGCAGCTTGTGGGGAACCCTGGTGGGCGCGCTGTCCCTGGGCTTGGTCAACAAGTTCCTGGAACCCTATGCCGGCGCCATGCTGGGCAAGATCCTGGTGCTGGTTTTCATCATCCTGTTCATCCAAAAGCGCCCGCGCGGCTTGTTCGCGCTCAAGGGCCGCTCGGTGGAATCGTAAGGGGGGCCGCCGATGCTTAGCGAAAAGACCTTTTGGAGCGGCTTCGCCGCCTTGGGATTGCTGTTCCTGGTGGTGGTGCCGGTGCTGAACCTGGCGGTGCCCGAAGGCTCGGCCCTGCATTTGCCCAATTACATGATCACCCTGATCGGCAAATATCTGTGCTACGCCATCCTGGCCATGGCGATGAATTTGGTGTGGGGCTATTGCGGCGTTCTGTCGCTCGGCCACGGTGCCTTCTTCGCCCTGGGCGGTTACGCCATGGGCATGTACATGATGCGGGCCATCGGCAGCCGCGGCAGCTATGGCAATGCTGAACTGCCCGATTTCATGGTGTTCCTGAACTGGAAGGAACTGCCGTGGTTCTGGATGGGCTTCGACCATTTCGCCTTCGCCCTGATCATGGTGATGGTGGTGCCCGGCATCCTGGCCTTCGTCTTCGGCTGGCTGGCCTTTCGGTCGCGCATCAACGGCGTTTACCTGTCCATCGTCACCCAGGCCATGACCTATGCGCTGATGCTGGCCTTCTTCCGCAACGAAATGGGTTTCGGCGGCAATAACGGCCTGACCGACTTCAAGGACATCCTGGGCTTCGACCTGACCCAGGCCAGCACCAAGATGGGGCTGTACCTGCTGTCGGCCGTCATGGTCGGCGCCACCTTCCTGGTGGTGCGCTTCGTCGCCGCCTCGAAACTCGGCCGGGTCATGATGGCGGTGCGCGATGCCGAAAGCCGGGTGCGTTTCCTGGGCTATTCGGTGACCAGCGTCAAATTGTTCGCCTTCACCGTCTCGGCGGTCTTGGCCGGCATCGCCGGCGCCCTTTACGTGCCCCAGGTCGGCATCATCAACCCGTCGGAATTCTCGCCGGCCAATTCCATCGAAATCGCCATCTGGGTGGCGGTGGGCGGTCGCGGCACGTTGTTGGGTCCGTTGTTGGGCGCCTTCGCCGTCAACGGCGCCAAGACTTGGCTGACCGGGGCGGCGCCGGAATTGTGGCTGTTCGCCCTGGGCGCGCTGTTCATCATCGTCACCTTGGCCCTCCCCAAGGGTTTGGTGGGCCTGTGGTCCACCTTGCGAGCCAAGGCCAAGGAGAAGACGCAATGAGCGACGAACTGACCATCGACACGCCGCGCGGCGCCGGCGTGGCCGCCCCCGGTTCCATCCTTTACGTGGACAGCGTCACCGTCAGCTTCGACGGCTTTCGGGCGCTGAACGAATTGTCGCTGGTGATCCAGCCGGGCGAGCTGCGCACCATCATCGGCCCCAACGGCGCCGGCAAGACCACCATGATGGACGTCATTACCGGCAAGACGCGGCCCGATACCGGCGACGTCTTGTTCGACGGACACGTTGACCTGACCCGGCTGACCGAGGACCAGATCGCCAACTTAGGCATCGGCCGCAAGTTCCAGAAGCCCACGGTGTTCGAGCAATTGTCGGTGTTCGAGAACCTGGAACTGGCGCTGAAATGCCAGCGCGACACCTGGTCCACCCTGATGTTCCGCCTGAACGGCGAGCAGAAGGATCGCATCGACCAGGTGCTGGTCACCGTCGGGCTTGCGGACAAGGTGCGGATGATCGCCGGGGCGCTTTCCCACGGACAAAAGCAATGGCTGGAGATCGGCATGCTACTGATGCAGGACCAGCGCCTGCTGCTGCTGGACGAGCCGGTGGCCGGCATGACCGATGCGGAAACCGAAGCCACCGCCCAGCTGATCCTGGACCTGCACAAGGACCCGCACCATTCCCTGGTGGTGGTCGAACACGACATGGAATTCGTCCGCGCCCTGGGAGCCAGGGTCACCGTGCTGCACGAAGGCTCGGTGCTGGCCGAAGGCTCGCTGGATGCGGTCCAGGCCAACCAAAAAGTCGTCGAAGTCTATTTGGGGCGCTGATCATGCTGATGGTGGAAAACGTCAACCTGTATTACGGCGCCAGCCACGCGCTTCGCGGCGTGTCGCTGAAAGCCCAAACCGGCCGCGTCACCTGTGTGCTGGGCCGCAACGGCGTCGGCAAGACCAGCCTGATGCGGGCGATCATGGGCCTGCAGACGGTGAAAAGCGGCGCCGTCCAATGGGAGGGAACCGACATCACCACCCTGCCCGCTTATCAACGGGCCAGGGCCGGTATCGGTTTCGTGCCCCAGGGGCGCGAAATCTTCGCCCGATTGACCGTGCGCGAAAACCTGGAAACCGGCTTTTCGCCGTTGAAGCGAGCCGATCGCAGCATTCCGGCGGAAATCTTCGAGCTGTTCCCGGTGCTGAAAGACATGCTGCACCGACGCGGCGGCGACCTGTCGGGCGGCCAGCAACAACAATTGGCCATCGCCCGTGCGCTCGTCACCCGTCCGCGCCTGCTGATCCTGGACGAACCCACCGAGGGCATCCAGCCCAGCATCATCAAAGATATCGGCCGTGTCATCCGATTGTTGGCGGAAAACCAGATCAAGGCCTTCGATCCCATGGCCATCGTGCTGGTCGAGCAATATTTCGACTTCGCCAAGGAACTGGCCGACGATTATCTTGTGATGGATCGCGGCGAGGTCATCCTGGCCGGGGAAACGGCGCACATGGTAGAGGCCGATGTCCGCAAGCACCTCACCGTCTGAGTCCCAACTCACCCGCATGCACGGAAGAGCCGAGCTGGGCTTCGTCCATGTGGACGGCGCCGACCGGCTGGGCCGTCTGTACCAACGCGCCCCTTTGCGCGTGCTGTTCCCCGACCCGCCGTTGGGCGAGCCGCCGCAGGCGGCGCTGGTCACCACCTCGGGTGGGCTGGCCGGCGGCGATATCTTGGAATTGTCCGTCCATGCCGGCCCGGCAGCCCAGGCGCTGGTGCTGGGAAGCGCGGCGGAAAAAATCTATCGCTCCACCGGCCCCGACACCGTGGTGCAGGTGGATTTGACCGCCGATACCGGCGCCATGCTGGAATATCTGCCCCAGGAAACCATCCTGTTCGACGGCTCGCGTCTGCGTCGCACCACCCGTATCAATGCCGCAGTGGATTCTGTGGTCCTGGCCGGCGAGATTCTGGTCTTCGGCCGGGTGGCGCGAGGTGAAACGCTGACCCGTGGATTGCTGCGTGAAGCCTGGGAAGTGCGCATCGACAACCGCTTGGTCTGGGTCGACGCCCTGCATATGCAAGACGATCTGCGCGCCGTGCTGGACGCGCCCGCCGGTTTCGGCGGGGCCATCGTCGCCGCCTCGTTGGTGCTGGTGGGATCGGATGGCGCCGCCCATCGCGACCATCTGCGCGATCTGCTGGCCGATTATCCCGGCCGCTTCGGTTGTTCTTTGGTGGGCGGCGTCCTGGTGGCCCGCTGGCTGGATCACGACCCGGCCCGTCTGCGCGCCGCTTTCGGCCAAGCCTGGAAAAACTTACGCCACAACGCCATGAACCGACCGGCGGGCTTGCCGCGTCTTTGGGACATCTAGGGAGGGAAACAACAATGAACCTAAGCCCAAGGGAAAAGGACAAGCTGCTGGTGGCCATGGCCGCCATGGTGGCGCGCCGCCGCCTGGAGCGCGGCGTCAAGCTGAACTATCCCGAAGCGGTGGCGCTGATCACCGATTTCGTCGTCGAAGGGGCGCGCGACGGCCGCCCGGTGGCCGAACTGATGGCCGAGGGCGCCACTGTGCTGAGCCGCGCCCAGGTCATGGACGGCATCGCCGAGATGATCCACGAAATCCAGGTCGAAGCCACCTTCCCCGACGGCACCAAGCTGGTGACCGTCCACAACCCCATCCGCTAAGGGGGCTGCCATGATCCCAGGCGAAATCATCACCGCCGAAGGCCATATCGACCTGAATGCCGAGCGCACCACCATCACCGTCGATGTCGCCAATACCGGCGACCGCCCCATCCAGGTGGGCAGCCACTACCATTTCTTCGAAACCAATGCGGCGCTGTCCTTCGACCGCGCCAAGACCAAGGGCTTCCGCCTGGACATCCCGGCCGGCACCGCCACCCGCTTCGAGCCCGGCCAAACCCGCACCGTGACCCTGGTGGCCTATGCCGGCACCGGCGAGGTCTGGGGCTTCAATGGGCTGGTCAACGGCAAGCTGGGGGGCTGACATCATGGCTTTCAAGATCGAGCGTAAATCCTATGCCGCCATGTTCGGCCCGACCACCGGTGACAAGGTGCGCCTGGGCGACACCAACCTGCTGGTGGAAGTGGAACAGGATTTCACCATCTATGGCGAGGAAGTGAAGTTCGGTGGCGGCAAGGTGATCCGCGACGGCATGGGCCAGTCGCAGGTGTCCCGCGCCCAAGGCGCGGTGGACACGGTGATCACCAACGCCCTGATCATCGACCACTGGGGGGTGGTCAAGGCCGACATCGGATTGAAAGACGGCCGCATCCATGCCATCGGCAAGGCCGGCAATCCCGACATCCAACCGGGTGTGACCATCATCGTCGGACCGGGCACCGAGGTGATCGCCGGCGAAGGCCGCATCGTCACCGCCGGCGGCATCGACGCCCATATCCATTTCATCTGTCCCCAGCAGGCCGATGACGCGCTTTATTCCGGCGTCACCACCCTGCTGGGCGGCGGTACCGGCCCGGCCGAGGGCACCAACGCCACCACCTGCACCCCCGGCCCCTGGCATCTGGGTCGCATGCTGCAAGCGGCCGAGGGATTGCCGGTCAATATCGGCTTTTTCGGCAAGGGCAACGCCACCCGTCCCGACGGCTTGGTGGAAATGATCAAGGGCGGCGCCTGCGGCCTGAAGCTGCACGAGGATTGGGGCACCACCCCGGCCGCCATCGACACCTGCCTGGGCGTCGCCGACCAATATGACGTGCAAGTGGCCATCCACACCGACACGCTGAACGAATCGGGCTTCGTCGAGAACACCATCGCCGCCTTCAAGGGCCGCACCATCCACGCCTTCCACACCGAAGGCGCCGGCGGCGGCCATGCGCCCGACATCATCAAGCTCTGCGGTGTCGCCAACGTGTTGCCGTCGTCGACCAACCCGACCATGCCGTTCACCGTCAACACGGCGGACGAGCATCTGGACATGCTGATGGTCTGTCATCACCTGGACCCGCGCATCGCCGAGGACGTGGCCTTCGCCGAAAGCCGCATCCGCCGCGAGACGATCGCCGCAGAGGACATCCTGCACGACATCGGCGCCATGAGCATGATGAGTTCGGATTCCCAGGCCATGGGGCGCATCGGCGAGGTGATCACCCGCACCTGGCAGACCGCCCACAAGATGAAGGCGCAGCGCGGATCGTTGCCCGGCGAGAACGGCAACGACAATGTCCGCGCCAAGCGCTATATCGCCAAATACACCATCAACCCGGCGATCGCCCATGGCATATCGGCCCATGTGGGCAGCGTCGAAGTGGGCAAGCTGGCCGATCTGGTGATCTGGAAGCCGGCCTTCTTCGGCGTCAAACCCGATCTGGTGCTGAAATGCGGCACCATCGCCGCCGCCCTGATGGGCGACCCCAACGCCTCGATCCCGACGCCGCAGCCGGTGCATTACCGCCCGATGTTCGCCGGTTTCGGTCGCGCCCTTCAGGCGTCGTCGGTGACCTTCGTCAGCCAGGCGGCGGCCGAGGCCGATATCGGCCGCAAGCTGGGATTGGCCCGCTTGGTGCTGCCGGTCAAGGGCTGCCGGACCATCGGCAAGGCCCAGATGGTCAACAACAACGCCTGTCCGGACATCCAGGTGGACGCCGAAACCTATGAAGTCCGCGCCGATGGCCAGTTGTTGACCTGCGAACCGGCCAGCGAGTTGCCGCTGGCCCAGCGCTATTTCCTGTTCTAGGAGGGGGGGAATGGCCTGGGATTTCGTCATTGTTCCCTTTTGGCCGTCATCGCCGGGCTTGACCCGGCGATCCATTGCTGCAGGAGATGCCCGGGTCAAGCCCGGGCATGACGGATGGAAAGAGCGAACATGAGCTTGCGCCGCGCCATCGCCCATCATCCGGCGGCAAGCTGGCCCGGCGACCAAGCGGTCGGCACGGTCACCCTGGCCGCCGCCGACCGTCATCGTCGCCGGGTGGCGCTGTCCGACGACGATGGCGCCGGCTTTTTGCTGGACCTGCCGCGCGCCGTCCAGATGAAGGACGGCGACGGGCTGGAACTGGATGGCGGCGGCTTCATCCGGGTGGTCGCCGCCGACGAAGAAGTCATCGACATCTCGTGCCGGACCGAAGCCGAATTCGCCCGGGTGTCCTGGCATATCGGCAACCGCCATGTGCCGCTGCAGATTTTGGCTAACCGCGCCCTGCGCATCGGCCTGGACCATGTGCTGCTGTCCATGCTGGAAGGCCAGGGGCTGCAAATCTGGCGCCGCCGTGCGCCCTTCCAGCCGGAATCGGGAGCCTATGACCCGCATGGGCTGATGGATGCCCCCGCCCCGGTGGTGAGGCGGGCATGAACGCGCTGCTGCGGCTGATGACCTGGCTGTCGCCCAGCTTCCCGGTGGGCGGCTTCAGCTATTCCCATGGGCTGGAACGGGCGGTTGAGCAAGGCTTGGTCAGCGATCGTGCCAGCCTGACCGCCTGGATCGACACCATCCTGCATCATGGCGCCGGGCGCAGTGATGCAGCCCTGCTGCTGGAAGCCTATGCCGCGCTCAACGATGCGTCACGCTTGGACAAGCTGGTGGAACTGGCCGATTGCCTGCGCCCCAGTGCCGAACTGGCCCTGGAATCCAGCGCCCAAGGCACCGCCTTTCTGAACACAGTCGCCGCCGTGTGGCCCGATCCGTGGCTGGAAGACTGGAAAGCCCGGCTACGCCAACAGGGCCGAGCCCCGGCCTATGCGGTGGCGGTGGGCGTGGTGGCGGCACGCTGCGACATCGCCGCCCCTGACGCCTGCGCCGCCTTCCTGCATGCCTTCGCCGCCAACCTAGTGTCGGCGGCGGTAAGGCTGGTGCCCTTGGGCCAGACCGACGGCATGAAGGCGGTGGCCGCCCTGGAACCCGTCGCCCTGGATTGCGCCACCGCCGCTTTGGGCCGCCCCTTCGCCGATCTGGGCAGCGCCACCCCCGTGGTGGATTGGTGCAGCCTGACCCACGAAACCCAATACACAAGGTTGTTCAGATCATGAGCGCTTTCCGCGTTGGCATCGGTGGGCCGGTGGGATCGGGCAAGACCGCCCTGACCCTGGCCCTGTGCCTCCATTTCCGCGAAATCTACGACATCGCCGCCATCACCAACGACGTCTATACCCGCGAAGACTGCGAGTTCCTGACCAAGAACGGCGCGCTTCCCCCCGACCGCATCCTGGGGGTGGAGACCGGCGGCTGTCCCCACACCGCCATCCGCGAGGATGCCAGCATCAATCTGGCGGCGGTGGACGACATGCAGGCCCGCCACCCTGGCCTGGAACTTTTGCTGATCGAATCGGGCGGCGACAACCTGACCGCCACCTTCAGCCCGGAACTGGCCGATATCACCCTTTACGTCATCGATGTCGCCGCCGGCGACAAATTGCCGCGTAAGGGTGGTCCCGGCATCACCCGGTCGGATTTGCTGATCATCAACAAGATTGATCTGGCGCCCTTGGTCGGCGCCAGCCTGGAGGTGATGGAGCGCGACAGCCGCAAGATGCGCGGTGATCGTCCCTTCGTGTTTTCCAACATGAAGACCGGCCAGGGACTGGCCGACATCGCCGCCTTCATCGTCAAGGCCGGTGGGCTGCGACCAGTGTAACCTGGGCTACAGACGCCCCCAGCCGGGCGGTTCTAGGCTTTGCCCATTGTTCAGCAATGGAGAAAGCCATGAACGCCATGCGCCTGTTCGTCGATACCCACGACGTCGCCAAGGACACCTTTCCCGCCGGCCTGACCGCCGAGCAATTCGAGGGATTTTTCGCCCAATACCAACAGGCCTGCCAAGCCGAAGGCGTGGTGCTGCTGAACGTCGAGGTCGGGCTGGAAGCCGGACGCGCCTTTTGCCTGAATCTGGCCCCCGACGCCGAGGCGGTACGCCGCGCCCATGACCGCGTCGGCCTGCCCTTCGATTCCATCACCGAGGTGAAAAGCGCCAGCCCCGGCACCTTGTTCTTCCGCCAAGGCGCGGCCTAAGTCAGGGAGGCCACCATGCATGCCGATCTTGCGCCGATCCTGGTGATCGGCATCCTGGTGGCCTTGGCCGCCTTCACCGCGCTGACCCTGTTGGTGCGGCGCGACCTTGCCCCCGCCGGGTCGTGGGGCGGCGTCCTGGACGGCGGCGGCCGCTGGTTCCTGGGCGCCGCCCTGGGGCTGGGGGTAATCGCCTTTTCCATCAAGCTGGCGATCCTGGCCACCCTGGCCAACTTTCCCGCCCAAACCATCGCGCCGCTGATCGCACCGCGGGCACAAGTCGCCGAAGATTTTGACGCCCCGCCCCCACCAAACCCGCCACCGTCCTCTACCCCGACCTGGCGCGGCCTGCCGGCCTTGGTCCCGACCCCGGTGGACAATCCCGGCAACGCCGCCAAGCTGGCCCTGGGGCGGCGGCTGTTCCACGACACCAAACTATCCCAAGACGGCAGCCTGTCCTGTGCGTCCTGCCACGACGTGAGCAAAGGCGCCGGCCATGACGGCCGCGTCACCGCCCAGGGCATCAACGGCCAGATCGGCAGCCGCAACACCCCCACCGTTTACAACGCCGCCTATCAGGCCCGGCTGTTCTGGGACGGTCGCGCCGCCAGCCTGGAAGAACAGGCCCTGGGTCCCATCCTCAATCCCCTTGAAATGGGTCTGGCTTCGCTGGACCTGATGGAGCAACGCCTAGCCGCCGACCCCACTTATCCGCCGGCCTTCGCCGCTGCCTTCGGCTCGGCGGCTATCTCCGCCAACCGTGTCGCCCAGGCCTTGGCGACCTTTGAACGCTCGTTGGTCACCAATGATTCCCCCTATGACCGCTTCGTCGCCGGAGATGAACGGGCACTGTCGCCAGGGCAGCAGCGTGGCATGTGGCTGTTCCAGGACCTGGGCTGCGCCACCTGCCATTCCGGCCCCAATTTCAGCGGCGCCAGTTTGGTCGGCCCGAAGAACCCCTTCGCCGTGCTGCGCACCAGCCGCCTGTCCGCCGACCAGCGCGGAACCTTGGCCGCCGACAAGGGACGCGGCGCGCCATCTTCCGCCGAAGGGGTGTGGCGGGTGCCGTCGTTGCGCAACGTGGCGCTGACCGCGCCTTATTTCCACAACGGCTCGGTGGCCAGCCTGGATCAGGCGGTGCGGATCATGGCCCAGGCCCAATTGGGCGCCAAGGTGGAAGGCCATGGGCACGAGGATCTGTGGTGGAGCGCCGAGCAATCGCGCTTGGGCCGTTATGTGGGCAAGACCCTGTCGCCCCGTGACGTGGACGATCTGGTGTCCTTCCTGCAATCCCTGACCAGCGATACCCTGGCCCGCCGCGCTGCGCTATGATGGCGTGTCGGGACCGCAGGGGGCAGAACATGCGCGAATTGGGCTTTTTCTGCCGGATGTCGCCATCTGGACAAGAGATCTTGTCCAGGGGACATTCCCGCCATCGTTTCACCAAAGGGGCCGTACCGGTCAGCAAGGGGCAAAGCGTGTCGGGGGCCTATTTCGTCCTCAGCGGCGGCCTTCGGGTGTTCACCTTAAGCCCGGCCGGGCGCGAGGCGACGCTTTATCAGATCGCCCCGGGCGAGACCTGCGTTCTGGCGCTGAACTGCCTGTTCAACGACCTGCTTTACCCGGCCTGGGTCCAAGCCGAGGAAGACAGCGAGGTGGCGGTGGTGGGCGGCCCCACCTATCGGACCTTGTTCGAAACGGAAAAGCCCATCCAGGACCTGACGGTCAAGGCGCTTTCCACCATCGTCTTCCGCCTGATGGACGAGCTCGAGCAAATCCATTCCTGCCGCCTGGACCAGCGTCTGGCCCAGTTCCTGCTGCGCCACGCCAGCGCCAGCGGACGGATCGCCATGACCCAACAGGAAATCGCCGGCCATATGGGCACCACCCGCGAAGTGGTGGCCCGGCTGATGGCCGATTTCGCCGCCAAGACCTGGGTCGAAACGACACGCGGCCGGGTCACGGTGCTGAACCCGGCCGCGTTGACGCGTTTGGCGGCGCCCTGATTTATTCCAAGCGGCCCAAGGCGCGGGCGACCACCAGATACAGCTTGCCCACTTCCGACGAGGTGAAGGTGCCGGTCAGCACGTCGGCATAATCGGACTGGCGGGCCTGGTTCAGCAGGGCCTCGAACTCGGCCAGATAGCGGGTGACGTATTCGCGGAACTCGCCGTCGTCCTCGAACTTGTTCTTGATGGCGGCGATCTGGTGCTTGTCCAGATTCTTCAGGATCTTGCGCACGAAAACCGACTGGTCGCCGGCATGGAACTCGCGCCAGGCTTTCTCGTCGATATTGGTGGCGAAGATGCGGCCGATGTCCACCGACAGCGATTGCAGCTTTTCCACGATGAAAGCGGCGTTCCTGAGGAAATGTTCCACCGAGGCTTGGGCCCGGCGTTCCTCGATCTGCCCCGCCCGCATCTCGGCCAGCTTGGAGGCGCTGACCAGTTCGTCGATCTGGCGACCATAGGTGGCGACCAGGCTTTCCGCCTGTTGCGACAGGCGTTCGCCGGTGACCCCCAGGTCGTTGGACTTCTGACGGATGACTTCGAACGAGGTTTCCAGCTTGGCCCCGGTGCGGTCGGTGGATTCCTGCAATTCCAAGGCATAGCGGCGCAAATTCTCGCCCGAGGCGCGGACGGACGAGGTGATGCGTTCCGAAGCCTGGGTCAGGTCGCGGATACCGGCGCGCAGCATGTCGCCGGCGGCAGTGACCTGGCCGGCGGTCTTGTTGGACGATTCCTCGAAATCGCGGACGATCTGGCGCAACGCGTCGCCGGCGGTCTGCGAATTGTGGAACACCCGCTGGGCCGCTTCGCCCACTTCCACCGCATGCTTGGCGATGGCCGAGCCGAAGGCCTGCAGCACTTCCGACGAATCGTCGGCGGCACGCGCCACCGCTTCGGTCTGGTCCTTCAGTTTTTCGCCCACGGCGCTGACCGTGACCTGGGTCTGGTCGGCCGAAGCCACCAGTTGTTCGGTCTGGCGGCGCAGGGCATCGATGGTGCCGCGCAGACGGCTGGCCACCTGCTCGGCGATGGTGCCCATCTGCTCGGAACGCTGTTCCAGCATTTCGGCGACCCCCGCCGTGTCGGCCACCGCCTTGGTGGCGGCGGATCCCACTTCCATGGTGCGCTGGCGCAGGCCTTCGCCCACCGCGTCCAGTTCGACGCCGACGCGCGACGACATGGCGACCAGATCGTTGGTGTTCTGGCGCAGGGTGTCGGAAATGGTCTTCACCTTGGCCATCACCTGATCCGAGGTGGAAATCAGATGGCGCGACTGCTGGTTCAAGGACGCTTCCGACAGGCGGGCCTGGGTGGACACCACGTTGGCGGCGTCGGCCAGTTCGTCGGCCTGCTTCCTGAGCGACTGGCGGATGCCTTCGGCCTGACCGGCGGCGCGTTCGGCGCCCTTGCCCAGTTCCTCGATATGCAGGCGCAGAGTTTCCGAAACCTCGCGGGCGCGGGCCTGCATTTGGTCCGAGGCGGCGGCCAGGGCGCGGGCCTGGGACTGGAACATCTCGCCGGTTTCGCGGACACGGGTGCCGGCACGCTCGGCCGCCTGGTCCACGTCGTCGCGGCGCTGGGCGAAGACGTCGCCCACCTCGCCCATTTGGGCGGCGGCTTCGTCCGAGGTGGTGCGCAACGCTTCGGCGTGACGGGCCAGAACTTCTTCCATCTCGCGGAAGCGGTTCATGGCCTGGTCCGACGCCGAGGACACTTCCCGCGACTGCACCGAAAGCGCTTCCTCGACGATACGGATGCGCGACAGCACCCGGTCGGTGATCTGGTCCAGGCCGGTGGCCTGTTGCTGCAAGGACTGGCTGATGCGGCCGGTCTGTTCGGCCAGACGCACCGCCGCCTGATCCAGGTCGGCGTTCTGACGGTTGAACAGGGTTTCCAGCGCCTCGACCCGTTGCGACAGGGTGGTGGCGACATTTTCCGTGCGCTCGCCGGCGCTGGTCGCCGCCGACTCCAGCAAATTGGCCTTGTCGGTGAAGATCTGCCCCACCTGTTCGGCGCGGGCCACCGCGTTCTGCGATACCTTGTCCAAGGAATCGGTATGAAGCGCCACCTGTCCCGACAAGCTTTCGGCCCGTTGCGCGGCCCGCGCCGAGCTTTGGTCGATGGCTTCCATCTGCTGATGCATGGATTCGCCGAATTCCCGCACCTTGGCGGCGGCGGTGTCGGTGACCTGATTGAGTTCCTGGGTCTGCAGGCGCAGCAGATGCTCCATCTCGCGCGCCCGGGCGGTGGCGTTGTCGGCGGCGCCGCTGAGGCGGTCCACTTCGTTCTTCAGGGCATCGACGGCGGAACGGGCGTCACCGCTGACCCGGCCCAGCACGCTGGACAGGGTTTCAATCTGCCCGGCCAGTTGCGAGCGCACCTTGTCCGCGTCCACAGCGGCGCGTTCGGACGCCTGGGTCAACGCCTTGGTCTGGGCCATCAGCGAATCCGACACCGCTTTCACGCGGTTTTCCGATTCGTCGGAAGGATAAGTCAAACGACGCAGATGGTCGTCCAGTTCCTTGGCCACCACCCGCATGACGCGGCCGCGATCCAGCCAGGCCAGAACCATCCACAACAGCGCCACCGGAACGAAGGCGGCGCCGACGATGCCCCCCAGTTCCTGGGGCTGCAGGGCCATCATGTTGTCCCAGCCCACATTGGTGTTCACGTACTGGCCGCAAAAGCCCAGCCAGACAAAGGTCGCCAAGCCGGCGCCGATATTGACGGCGCGCACCATGCGCGAAGCCGCGTCGGCCTTTTTCATGCGGGATTTCTTGGGCGGCGGCGGCATCAGCGGTTCGAGCGCCAGAATGGACGGCGTGTCGGGAACGGGTTCCACCGCCACGGTGTCGTTGCGGCCTTCCGTCACATCCTGCTGCTGCGTCGTCTCACCCATCCGGAACGTTCCTTGTCCTGTCTGCGTTTGCGGCCGTTCTGACGCCGGCCGTTTATCGCCGCCCGCAAGGGACGACGGCCTGAAAGACACCCAATGGCGCCGGAAAACCATGGCGACCGCGACCGGCCGCCCCTTCCCCAGCCAGAGGATGCCCGCACCCACCACAAAAATCAATCATTCCCCGGCCCGCCATGGCGCCGATTCCAATATTGGAATCAATCGGCTCTGGTCCGAATCTAATAAATACACAATTATTATGTATTTATATTTTTCTTTGACATGTTTTGTGTGTTGTATAATCTGACAGCCATCCACACGGAGCCAGCAATGACCACGCCCATCGCCGCCATCCAAGCCTATGCCCAAACCCAAGGGGTCGCCCCGGCCGATCCGTTGCGCCAGCCCCTGCCCCAGGCGCGGCGGAACGCCTTGGCGTACCAGGCCATATGGAACCGCGACCTGCCCGACATCGCCCGTCGCCAGGACATCCAGGTGGGCCGGCTGCGACTGCGGTTGTTCGATGCGGTGCCGGCCGGCCAGACCAACCGCCCGGTTCTGGTCTACTTCCACGGCGGCGGCTTCGCCCTGAACAGCCTGGACACCCACGAGCGGCTGCTGCGGCTGCTGGCCATCCGATCCGGGGTGGCGGTTCTGGCCTTGGGCTACTCGCTGGCCCCGGAAGTCCGCTTCCCCGGTCAGGTGCAAGAAGCGCTGGAAACCCTGTCCTGGCTGCGCCGCAACGGCAGCGCCCATGGTCTGGACGGCACCAATGTCGCCATCGGCGGCGATTCGGCCGGCGCCAACCTGGCCCTGGCCGCCACCTTGTCCTGCCGCGACATCGGCCTGACCCTGCCACGCTTCGGCGTGCTGCTTTACGGCATGTTCTCGGCCGATCTGCAGACCGCTTCGCACCGCGCCTATGGCGGCGGCGCCCATGGACTGACCAGTCAGCGAGTGGACTGGTTCTGGTCGCAATATCTGGCCGACCCGGCCCAGCGCGCCAATCCGCTGGCCGCCCCCCTTCATGCCGACCTGCACGGCTTGCCGCCGCAATTGGTGATCGGCGCCGGCCAGGACTGCCTGCTGGACGACAGCCTGAAGCTGGCCAAGAAACTGGAAAAGGCCGGCGTTCCGACAACGCTTTCGGTTTATGACGACGCGCCCCATTCCTTCATGCAGATGACCAGCTTGTTGGATCAGGCGGTCCAGGCGGTGGATCAGGCGGCCCAAGCGGTTTCACGGGCGTTGTCGTCCCCTTTTCGGCAAGCGGCGGAATAGCTTAACTTGACCTGAGTCAGGCGGAACGGCAGCATCACCCGACCATGAGTCAGATCAACGCACCCGAAAACCCCGTCGCCGCCCATCGTGGCCTGATCGTTCGCGGTTTCCTGCTGGGCGAACGCCTGGACACCCGCGGCTTCGAGCAAAAGCTGGCCCTGGCCACCACGCCCTTGACCCTGCGGGTCGGGCGCAAGGGCTATGCCGTGTTGTTCCGCTATGGCGTCGTCGTGCTGTTCGACGTCAGCGCCGAGGAAGAAGCCCATTATCTGGCCGACATCACCCATCTGGTCAGCGACCCGTTGGCCGAACCGGGGCGAGAACAGGCCCACATCGACGTCGTCCCCGGCAGTTCCGAACATGTGGACCCCGACGGCACCATCATCTTGGCGGAACTGACGCCCGAGCGCATGCAGGTGGTGGCCGACGTGCTGGCCAAGGACATGCTGCTGGAACATTTCGAAATCCGCGTGGCGGCGGTGTTCGACCGGGTCGAGCCCCTGGCGGCCCGGCTGAAACGCCACGGCAGCCGCAATTTCAAGATCAAGGAACTGCTGTCACAGATCGGCGACGTGCTGTTGACCCAGCACCGCATGGTCGGCCGCGCCGAAGTCCTGGAAAAGCCGGAAGCACTGTGGAACCTGCCGGAACTGGAAGGCCTGTTCGGCCGTCTGGAACGCGAATACGAAATCCGCGAACGCAGCCGGGCGCTGGATCACAAGCTGGAAGTGATCGGCGACACCGCCGAAACCCTGCTGGACCTGGTGCACACCAGCCGCTCGCTTCGGGTCGAATGGTACATCGTCTTCCTGATCGTCTTCGAGATCGTGCTGTCGCTGTGGGAAAAGCTGTTTTAAGCGGCCGCTTTTCAAACGCAGGTGAACGACAGGCCGCACACGGCGTCGGCAACGAACCACAAAGCCCAGAACACCCCGCCGGTCGCCAGCTGCAGCCATTGCATGACCAGCACGAAGCGGCGGGCGCCGGGGCGGCGGCACAGGAACAAGGCGACTACCCCCGGGAAAAACAACAAAAGATCGAAAGCGCCGACCGCGATCATGGTCGGCATCAGCACCCCGCTGAGCCGATCATAGGCGAACAACAGGCCGAACAGGCCGATGCTGCCGCCGCTGTTGGTGACCAAGGTCAGCCCGAAGGTGACCAGCAAGGCCGGCCAACGCAACAGCATGGGCACGCGAACGGCGTCCGGCTGGGCCAAGATCAGCCCTTCTTGTTGGCGTAAGGGTTCCGGCCGCCGCGCACGTAAAGACGGATCGGCACGCCCGGCAGGTCGAAAGCCTCGCGCAGGCCGTTGACCAGATAGCGGCTATAGCTTTCCGGCAATTCCTCGGGCTTCGAGGCGAAGATGATGAAGGTCGGCGGCCGCGCCTTGGTCTGCGTCATGTAGCGGATCTTCAGACGCCGCCCGCCCGGCATGGCCGGCGGCGGATGGTGGGCCAGCACGTCTTCCAGCCAGCGGTTCAGCCGCGAGGTGGAAATGCGCTTGTTCCAGGTCTTGTGAACCGCGAGCACCGCGTCCAGCATCTTGTCGACGCCGCGCCCGGTCAACGCGCTGATGGTCACGGTGGGCAGGCCGCGGACCATGGGCATGGATGTTTCCAGGCGGTCGGACAGACGCTGCAAGGATTCTTGCGGCTTATCGACCACGTCCCATTTGTTGATGGCCAGAACCAACGAGCGGCCTTCTTCCACCACCATGCGGGCGATGGTCAGGTCCTGCTTGTCCAAGATGGCGCCGGCTTCCATCACCAGCACCACCACCTCGGCCATGCGGATGGCTTCCAAGGTGTTGGACGCCGACAGCTTTTCCACCGGGTCGTCGATATTGGCCCGCCTGCGCAAGCCGGCGGTGTCCACCAGCCGCACACGGCGGCCGTTATGTTCCCATTCCACCGAGATGGCGTCGCGGGTCAGGCCGGCTTCCGGACCGGTCAACATGCGGTCTTCACCCAGCAGGCGGTTGACCAGGGTGGACTTGCCCACGTTGGGGCGGCCGACGATGACCAGTTGCAGCGGCCGTTCGGGGCGGTCTTCGGTCTCGATTTCCTCGTCGTCCCCCAAGGCGGGTTCCTCGAAGAAATCGTCTTCCTCTTCCTCGTCGTCCAACGCACCGGCGGCCTTGGCATAAGGCATCAGCGCGTCGAACAGTTCGGCCAGACCTTCGCCATGTTCGGCCGAGAACGGCACCGGCTCGCCCAGCCCCAGGCTGTAGGATTCGTACATTCCCGGGGTGCCGGCCTTGCCCTCGCATTTATTGGCCACCAGGATCACCGGGGTTTTCTGCTTGCGCAGGTAATCGGCGAAATGGGCATCCAGCGGCGTCACCCCGGCGCGGGAATCGATCAGCATCAAGACCACGTCGGCTTCCGCCACCGCGGTGTCGGTCTGGCGCCGCATGCGGGCTTCGATGGAACCGTCATTGGCGTCCTCGAAACCGGCGGTGTCGATGACGCGGAATTCCATGCCCAGCAGCGTGGCCGCCGCCTCGCGGCGGTCGCGGGTGACACCCGGCATGTCGTGGACGATGGCCAGCCGGCGACCGGCCAGGCGGTTGAAAAGCGTGGACTTGCCCACATTGGGGCGTCCGACGATGGCAACAGTGAAAGTCATATTAGCGATACGCCACCAATTCTGCGTCGTCGGTCAGGAAATAGACCGCCCCTTGGGCCACGGCCGGAGCGATGCTGACCCCGTCGGACGCCTTTTCCGTACCCAGCACGTCGCCGGTATAAGGCGACAAGGATACCAGACGACCATGGGACGACGCCACGATCAGACGGTCAGAAGCCAGGATGGGACCGGACCAGACGATGCGGCCGGTGCGGTCTTCCTCGTCCTCCCAGACCTGCAACTGGGTGACCCAGATGATCTTGCCGGTCTTGGCGTCCAACGCCATGGCTTCATTGTTGTTGTCGACCAGGAACAGGTAGTCCCCACCCACCCACGGGCTTTGGATGCCGCCGATCTCGCGTTCCCACAGGCGACGACCGCTGCGCAGGTCGACGGCCAGCAGGAAGTCGGCATGGCCGATGGCGTAGACCCGCCCACGGTCGATGATCGGCCGCGCCCGGATGTCGGTCAGCGACGCGGCGCCTTCGGTACGGCGCAACGTGGCCAATTGTTCCTGCCACAGCACCGACCCGTTGTCGATGCGCAACGCGAACAGTTCGCCCGAGGAATAGGGCACCACCACCACGTTGCCGTCCACCGCCGGGCTGGTGCCGCCCAACAGGCTGGCGACTTCCGAAATACCCTGATGGGTCCACAGCACGGCGCCGTCCTCGGCGGCCAAGGCGTGGGTCTGGTTGTCCACGGTGATGACGAAGACGCGTCCGGCGCGCACGGTCGGCGCGCCGCGCATGGGGCCAGACAGGGTCTGACGCCACAGTACCTGACCGTTGGCGGCATTCAACGACACCACCTGGGCGAAGCCGGTGGAAATGAACAGCTGTCCGTCCTCATAGGCCAAGCCGCCACCCGAGAAGGTGTCGTCCTCGCCCTTGGGGGTGATATCGACCGCCCAGATCTTGGCACCGGTCCGGGCGTCGAAGGCCCGAACCTCGGCGGCGGAATCCAGGGTGAAGACACGGCCTTCGGCGACGATGGGCTGGGCCAGCAGCTTGGCCCGCTTGCTGGACCCTTCACCGATGGAGGAACGCCACACGCGTTGCAGGTGGCCGCCCACTTCCATGTGATGCATGGCATGGTTGGAATAGCCGCCGGCCTGCGGCCAGTCGTCGTTGGGTTCCGGCGGCGGCAGCTTGATGCCGGCCTGCTCGCCGCTGACTTCGGGGGACAGCGCGTGTTCACCCGACAACACAGAAATGCGCTTGCCCGGCAGCGGCGGCGCTTCCTTTTCACCCAGCCAGTCGGAACAGGCGGAAAGCCCCAAGGCGGCAACCACCACCCACACCAGACGAATGTTCATGCCCACTCCCCCGCTCAACCCTTGGCGCCGTTTTCCAAAGCCGCCAGCAATTCGGCGGCACGGCCGCGAATGGCGGTCGGCGCCGCCACGTCGTCGGCCACCTTGCGCAGCCATTCCTGGGCCTTGGCGGTGTCGCCGGCCTTCAAGGCCAGCAAAGCCAGAACTTCGCGGGCCGAATGGCGCCACGGATTGGATTCGACGGCCAACGGCGCCATGCGGGCCTCGACGCCGGCAACGTCGCCGACGGTCAGCTTCAGGTAAGCGGACTTGATCGACGCCAGATCGCGATAGACGCCGTCGATGCTGCTGTCGCCGGCCACCTTGTCGTAAAGGGCGATGGCGGCGGCGTTGTCGCCATCCTTGATCTTGACCTGGGCCAGCTTCATGTCGGCCAACAGGCGATACCCCACATTGCCGGTGACCGACAGGGCCTGCAGGGCGTCGACGCCCTTGGCGGTGTCGCCCTTGTCCAGCAGTTGCACCGCCTGGACGAAACGCTGCGAGGATTCCTGGGCCTGATTGCGCTGATAGACCTGCCACCCCTGGACACCGGCCACGGCAAGAACGATGGCGACCGCGCCGCCGACCATCAGGCCGCCGTACTTCTTCCACAGCTTCTGCATGTTTTCTTGCCGCAGATCATCGTCGACCTCGCGGATCAGCAGGGCGGTGGCGGCATCGTCATGGGGATTGGTCACGGGATCATCTCCGGAATTCGATCGGCGTCAACATAGTGTGCTTGCGAGCAAGAGGCAAACACGCCGTGAGTCCGGCGGCCTTAATCCGTCCGCCATTTGATGGAACAGCCCATGCTGGCCGTCTGTTCGACCGGTCCGCGACCGGTTTTCGCCACCTGCTCCATGGCCTCGAACAACTCGCGTCGGGCATCCGCCGGCCCCGCCTGCTTGCGTGAGGCATCCAGGCGGCCGCGATATTGCAGCCCCAGACCGGCGTCGAAGCCGAAAAAGTCCGGCGTGCACACCGCGTCATAAGCCCGGGCCACGGCCTGGCTTTCGTCGTACAGATAGGGAAAGGTGAAGCCGTGCCGGGCGGCGAACAGTTTCATGTTATCCAACGAATCCTCGGGATAGGCGACCACGTCGTTGGACATGACGGCGGCGACGCCGATGCCCAGTTCCTGCAACTGGGCGCAGTCCCGCACCAGACGGTCGACCACCGCCTGCACATAGGGGCAGTGGTTGCAGATGAACATGACCAGGGTGCCCTTGGGGCCGCGCACCTGCCGTAGCGACCAGTTCCGCCCGTCGATGCCGGGCAGGTCGAAATCAGGGGCAGGCCTGCCGAAATCACAAAGAGGCGTTTCCACCGCCATGTTCGCCGCTCCGTTAAGTCTTTTTTGAAATGCCGGCGGCTAGTATAGCGTTGACCGCGACTGCCCGCCGGGCCGACACTATAGCGAATCGTTGGAAGGGGTCATAGAAGATGATCAGGCACCTTGCCCCCCTGGCAGGAATTCTGCTGCTGAGCGGCTGCGCCTTTGTCGGCCGCGATGGCATCGAGACCGAAGTCGCCCGCGTCGGCGACGCCAATCTGTTCCTGAACCTGGAAGTCTTAAGCGTCATCAACACCAAGAAGACCATGGGCGACCACCTAGCCACCTGGATCACCGGCAAGGATTGTTCCACCATCCGCGCCCAGCGCGAAGGCGTGTGGTGCGTCGATTGGCCAGGCCCGCCGCCGCCGCGCCAGCAGGTCTATTGCTATGCGTCGCTGGCCAAGCCCAGTTGCTATGCCCAGCCCTACAACCAGGGCAACGACCGCCTGATCGGCTTCGTCCCGGCCCCCTTGCCGGTGCGCTGACGCCCCGTCCAAACACAAACGCCACCGAAGGCGACTTCGGTGGCGTTTTTCGTGGGAAAAACGAAACGGATCAACGCATCTCGCCGCGCATGCGTTCGCTGATGCGGCGCATGGTCTGGCCCATTTCCGGGCAGGCCTCGGCCAGTTGGGCGGCGATGGAATGCGCTTGGTGGCGGTCGAAGGGACGGCCGGCGCATTCGTCTTCAAGCAGTTCGGAAAGGCGGCGCATGTCGCTCAAAAGCTGGATCATGACCATACCTCCTGGTTGGTTGCCAGGAAATGATGCGCCGCAATATGCTGCACTGCAACAGACTCTTTGATGACAGATACCTTTGCCTTTGGACCTAAGGCAGAGACCTTAAGCCCAAGGCATAATCAGACCGGCACCCCCCAGATGTCGCGGGCGTATTCGGACACCGTGCGATCCGACGAGAACTTGCCCATGCGGGCGACGTTCAGGATGGATTTGCGGCTCCATTCCGATTGGTCGCGGTAAAGTTCGTCCACCTTGTCCTGGGCCGCCATGTAGGATGCGAAGTCGGCGGTCAGCAGGTAATGGTCGGCATGGGTCAAAATGTCGACGACGGGGGCGAACCGGGCCGGATCGTCGGGCGAGAAATAGCCCGAAGCGATCAGGTCGATGGCTTTCTTCAGTTCGGCGTTGGCGGCGATGGCCGGCTTGGGGTCATAGCCGTCATGGCGGGTACGGGCCACTTCCTGGGCGGTCAGGCCGAACAGGAACATGTTTTCCTCGCCCACTTCCTCGCAGATTTCCACGTTGGCGCCGTCCCAGGTGCCGATGGTCAAGGCCCCGTTCATGCTCATCTTCATGTTGCCGGTGCCCGACGCCTCGGTGCCGGCGGTGGAAATCTGTTCCGACAGGTCGGCCGCCGGCATCACCAGTTCGGCGGTGGAAACGTTGTAATTGGGGACGAACACCACCTTCAGCTTGTCGGCCACCAACGGGTCGTTGTTGACCACGTCGGCCACGTCGTTGATCAGCTTGATGATCAGCTTGGCCATCAGATAGCCCGGCGCCGCCTTGCCGCCGATGATGACGGTGCGCGGCACCACGTCCAGCAACGGATTGGAGCGGATGCGCGAATAACGCGCCACCACCTGCAGCACGTTCAAAAGCTGGCGCTTGTATTCGTGGATGCGCTTGATCTGGACGTCGAACAGCGAATCGGGATTGATGTCGACGCCCAGACGCACCGAGATCACCTCGGCCAGACGCTGCTTGTTGGCCCGCTTGACGGCGGCGAATTCGGCCCGGAACGCCGCGTCCTCGGCAAAGGGTTCCAGCTTTTTCAACTGGTCCAGATGGGTCACCCATTGGTCGCCGATCTTGCCGCTGATCAGGGCCGACAGGCCGGGATTGGACAACAAAAGCCAGCGCCGGGGTGTCACCCCGTTGGTCTTGTTGTTGATCTTGCCCGGGCTGAGATGGTCGAAATCGGAAAAGATGGTGGACTTCATCAAGCCGGTATGGATGGCGGCGACGCCGTTGACTTTGTGGCTGCCGATCACCGCCAGATGGCCCATGCGCACTCGACGCTCGCCATCCTCGCCCACCACCGAGACGCGGCGCAGCAGGTCGTTGTCGCCGGGATGGCGATGGCGGACTTCCTGCAGGAATTCGTGGTTCAGCTGATAGACGATTTCCAGATGGCGGGGCAACACCCGGGCGAACAGGTCCACCGGCCAGGTTTCCAGCGCTTCCGGCAGCAAAGTATGGTTGGTGTAGGCGCAGGTGGCACGGGTCAGCGCCCAGGCGCGGTGCCATTCGATCTGGTATTCGTCCACCAGCACCCGCATCAGTTCGGCCACCACCATGGCCGGATGGGTGTCGTTCAACTGGATGGCCACTTTTTCCGGCAGCTTGTCCCAGTCGGAATGGGATTTGCGGAAGCGCGCCAGGATGTCCTGGATGGACGCGGCGACGAAGAAATATTCCTGCTTGAAGCGCAGTTCCTTGCCGCGGTCGGTCAGGTCCGACGGGTACAGCACCTTGGACAAGGTTTCCGATTCCGCCTTGTCGCGCACCGCTTCGATGTAGTTGCCGGCATTGAAATATTTCAGGTCGAACTCGCGCGTCGACTTGGCGGTCCACAGGCGCAGGTTGTTGACGGTCTTGCCGCCATAGCCGGGAATGGGCACGTCATAGGCCATGGCCATGACTTCCTCGGTGTCCATCCACTGGGCGCGGGTATGGCCCAGAACATCCTTGTAATGGACGACGCGGCCGCCGAAGCGGACTGGATAGATGACGCCCGGCCGGGCGAATTCCCACGGATTGCCGTAACGCAGCCAGTTTTCCGGGCTTTCCACCTGCCAGCCGTGTTCCACGTGCTGGGTGAACATGCCGTAGTCGTAGCGGATGCCATAGCCGAAGCCCGGCACCCCCAAGGTGGCCATGCTATCCAAAAGACAGGCGGCCAGACGGCCCAAGCCGCCATTTCCCAGGGCGGCTTCCACTTCCCAGCCCAGCACTTCGTCGAAATCGATGCCCATCTCGCCCACCGCCTGCTTGACGGTGTCGTAGATGCCCAGGTTGATCATGGCGTTGGACAGCGTCCGCCCGATCAGGAATTCCATGGACATGTAATAGACGCGCTTCTTGTCTTCGGCGTAATAGCGGTTCAGCGTCGGCATCCAATGTTCGGACACCCGGTCGCGCACGGTGTAGGCGGCGGCCATGAACCAGTCCCGCGCCGTGGCGCTGATGGGTTCCTTGCCCACCGAATACAGCAGGTGGCTGGCCATGGCGTACTTGATGCTTTCCACGTCGTCATCAAGCAACTTGACCACCGGAGGTCCGACACGGCGCATATTGGGTCCTTCCAGACTGAATCCGTCTAAAGCATGAAGTCTCCGGGATGGCCGACCTAAGTCAAGGCGTTTCGTTGCGCTGCGAACGCAAGCCGGCCAGGGCGGAAGCGATACGCACAAGCCTGAAATCGCTGAGCAAAGTCGGCACCTCGGCGGCGAAGCGGCGGCGCCAATTGGGATGCTGGTCGACGGTGCCCGGCAGATTCATTTGCAAATTCAAGCCGAACACGTCTTCCATCTGCACCATGGTCAAGCGTGACCGGGCCACCCCCAGATAGCGGTGAACGCAATCTGAAAGAACCAAAGCCTGCTCGTCATTCAACTCTCCGGCTATCGGAAAATCAGCCGCCAGATTTTCCCGTTCGACCAGCGCGGCGACCAGGGCGGCGCGGTCGGCGGCACGGACGGCGCGTTCCTCGTCCGCCATGCCCGGACGCGGATAAAGGTCCAGACGTTCGCGGCTGTCGATGTCGACTTCCAGCCACCAGCCGCGCAAGGACGGCAAATCGTGGGTGGCGAAGATGGACAACGCCTGTTCCTGGAATTCCTCGGGCCGCTTGAAACGGTCGGGGCCGGATTTCTCGAACACCATGACCCGATAGGCGAACAACGCCATGGCATCCATGCGTTCGCGGAAGCCTTCGGGCACGGTGCCCAGGTCCTCGCCGATGATCAGGCAGGAATTGCGCGCCGATTCCAACGCCACCAGCCGGAACAGGTCGTCCACCGGATAGCGCACATAGGCGCCTTGGTCGGCGTCCACCCCCGGCGGCACCCAGTAAAGCCGCTGCAGCGCCATGGCGTGGTCCAAACGCAGCGCCCCGGCATGGGCCATGTTCGAGCGCATCACCGCGATGAACGGCTCGTACGCCGCTTCACGCAGGGTAATCGGATTGAACGGCGCCAGCCCCCAATCCTGGCCCTTCAACGCCAGCGGATCGGGCGGCGCCCCGACCGACACGCCCAAGGCCAGTCGGTCCTGTTCCATCCAGGCGTCGGCGCCGTCACCGGCGATGCCGACCCCCAGGTCGCGATACAGGCCGATCCCCGCCCCGGCATCCAGCCCGGCCTTGTGGGCGGCGGCCAGTTGCTGGTCGGCAACGAATTGCAGCCACCAGTAAAATTCCACCTTGTCGGTGTGGGTGGCGGCGTATTCGGCCACCGCCGGGCTGTCGGGATGCTGGAACTCGTCCGGCCATTGCCGCCAATAGGGATTGCCGGCCCGGGTGAACTTTTCCGCCAGCGCCTCGAAGGTGCAGAACAATTGGGCCTTGGCGCCGCCCGCCGCCTGGAAGGCGCGGAAGGCCTGGGCGCGGTCGTCGCCAGCGGCCAGATGTTCGTCGCGGAACCACGTGTAAAGCTCTTCCAGGATGGGGCCTTGCAGGTGGTTCACATCGGCGTATTCGACCATGGGATAGGCGCGCAGACGGGCCAGGTTGGCCTGGAACCCGGGCGAGGCGTAAAGCCGCTTGGCCGCACGGCATTCGGAAAATTCCGGGATGGATTCCACGTCGATGTAGCCGACGTTCAGGAAACGCCGCGACGACGGCGCATAGGGGCTGAATTTCTGTGGCTGGCTGGGAAACAGCGCATGCAGCGGATTGATGCCGACGGTGTCGGCCCCCATCTGCGCCGCCCCCGCCGCCAGCCGGCCCAAGGCGCCATAGGTGCCAACGCCCCAGTCGCGGTCGTCGCGCAGGGCGTAAATCTGGGTGGCGATGCCCCAGGCGCCGCGCCCCCGCATCACCGCTTGGGGCACATGGGCCTTTTCGGGGGCCACCGCCAGCACGCAGTCGTCGCCGCCCAAGGGACCGCGCAGCTTCAGGCGGTGATACCCCATGGGCAGGTCGGCGGGCAAGGCCAGCCGCCAGCGCTTGATCAGGGCGCCGTCCAGCCAGCGTTCCTCGATCCAGGACTGGGTGTCGGTCTGCACCTGGCCGCGCAGCACCGCCCCGGCCTCGGTGGTGATTTCCCAGTCCAGCACATCCTTGTCGGCGGCGGCCGGGATGGTCAGCGGCACCCACATGCCATGGCCCTGCTGGGCCACCGCCACCGGCCCCAGCCAGCGCGACCACGGACGGCGGTCAAGTTCGTCCAAGGACGCCGCCAGTTCGGCGTCGGTGCCGATGGCGAAGCCCATGGCCGAAAGAAAGGCGCGCTTGGTGCTTTCGGGCACCACGCGCCACTGGCCGTAGAAATCCCACCACCCATCTTCAATTCCGGCCAGCCGTGCCAATTGGTCGAGCATGTCGGTCGCCCCCATGAAAAGCCCCCCTTATTGGCCGGATTGGTCGTTGCGCCGACGCAGAACCGCCAGCGAATGCGGTTTCAACGGGAAACGGCTGCCGGCGGCACAGATCTCGTCAGGTCTGATGGGATCGGTCCGCCCGGTGTCCAGGATCACTTCCCAGGTGCGCCCCAGCTCGACCGGAGGCAGGGTGTAGAAAATGATCTCGGTATAGGCGTTCAACAACAGCATGAAGGTGTCGTCGGGACCGCCGCCGGCGGTATGCGACTGGATTTCGTCGGACTCGCCAGCCAGCACGCAGCCCAACGAGCGGGCGTAGGGCATGATCCAGTCGGCTTCGCTCATCTCCAATCCGTCCGGCGTCACCCAGGTGATGTCCTTGATGACCGCGCCCTGGTCACGGCGTGCCCCCTTGAAGAAGCGCGGCCGGCTGAACACCGGATGCTCATGGCGCAGACGGATCATGTTGCGGACGAAATCCAGCATGGATCGGTCCTGGTTTTCCCAGTCCACCCAGCTGATGTCGTTGTCCTGGCAATAGGCGTTGTTGTTGCCGCGCTGGCTGCGTCCGAATTCGTCACCGGCCAACAGCATGGGCACACCTTGCGACAGCAGCAAGGTCGCCATCAGATTGCGCATCTGCTGGGTGCGCAAAGCCCGAACCTTGGGTTGCTCGGTGGGACCTTCGATGCCGCAATTGGATGAATAATTGGCGTCGGTACCGTCGCGGTTGCCTTCCAGATTGGCGTCGTTGCGCTTTTTTTCGAAGGACACCAGATCGGCCAGGGTGAAGCCGTCATGGCAGGTGACGAAGTTCATGCTGGCCCACGGCCGCCGCCCGCCCCAGCCGAACAGGTCGGAAGACCCGGTCAGGCGCGACGCCATGTCGCCGATCTGCCCGCCGTCGCCGCGCCAAAAGCGGCGCACGGTGTCACGATAACGGCCGTTCCATTCCGACCAGCCGGGCGGGAAAGCGCCCAAGCGATAGCCGTCGCCGCCGATGTCCCAGGGTTCGGCGATCATCTTGACGCGGGACAGCACCGGGTCCTGGCGCACCGCGTCTAGGAAACCCGACCCGCCGTCGAAACCCGATTTCTCACGGGCCAGCGACGCCGCCAGGTCGAAGCGGAAGCCGTCCACGTGCATGTCCTCGACCCAATAGCGCAAGCTGTCCATCACCATCTGCAGCACGCGCGGATGGGACAGCTGCAGGGTGTTGCCGCAACCGGAATAGTTTTCGTAATGCTGGAGCTGCCCCGGCACCAGCCGGTAATAGCTGGCGTTGTCGATGCCCTTGTACGACAGGGTCGGACCCAGGTGGTTGCCTTCGGCGGTGTGGTTGTAGACCACATCCAAGATGACCTCGATCCCCGCTTCGTGCAGCCGGCCGACCATGGTCTTGAAATCGCCGTGCGACGAGGCGCCGTAGTAACGCGGGTCGGCGGCGAAAAAGCCGATGGGGTTGTAGCCCCAGAAATTGCGTAAGCCCTGGTCCACCAAATGGCGTTCATCGACGATGGCGTGAACCGGCAACAGTTCCACCGCCGTCACCCCCAATTTCACCAGATGGTCGATCACCGCCGGATGGGACAAGCCCAGGAAGGTGCCGCGATGCTGGGTGGGCACGGCCGGATGCTTCATGGTGAAGCCGCGCACATGCAGTTCGTAGATCACCGTGTCGGTCCATGGCCGGTTGGGCCGCCGGTCGTCGCCCCAGGTGAAGGCGGTGTCCACCACCCGGCATTTGGGCATGAACCGGGCGTTGTCGCGGCCGTCGATAACCATGTCGGCCTTGGGATTGCCCAAGCGGAAGCCGAAATGGGTGTCCGACCACAAAAGATGGCCGCTCAGCGCCTTGGCATAGGGGTCCAGCAAAAGCTTCGCCGGATTGAAGCGATGCCCGGCCTGCGGATCGTAAGGACCATGGACACGATAGCCGTAAAGCTGACCCGGCCGCGCCTCGGGCAGGTAACCGTGCCAGACCTGGTCGGTGTATTCGGGCAGACGCAGGCGTTCCACCTCGCGGCCGCTTTCGTCGAACAGACACAGATCCACCGCCTCGGCATGGGCGGAAAACAAGGCGAAGTTCACCCCATTGCCGTCCCAGGTGGCGCCGAGGGGATAAGAGGAACCGGGCCAGATACGGCGACGATGGGGCATGATCGGCAAGGATGGTTGCAAAAGTGCGCCATCTTTGCCGAGAACACGCCCCCTGCCAAGGCCAAAGGTTAGGGACAGGTGGTGCCGTCGGTGAAGCCGACCGAACCGCTGAGCGCCGCACCGCTGCAATTGCCGTTGCTGCGGACATTGCCGGTGGATCCGGCATTGAAGGTCGTCGTGCCGCTTGAAAGCACGATGACGTCATTGGCGGCAACCGCGGACCCCGACGCCGATACGGTGTTGCCCGACACGGTCACCGTCGTGGTCTGGTTGACCAGCAAAGCCCGGGCGTTGGCGGCCGAACCGGTACCGGTGGCGGTGATGGTGTTGCCGCTGACGGTCCCGCTGGTGTTGTTGCCGAACGCCAAAGCCTGCGCCTGGAGATTGCCGGTCTGGGTCGCGGAAATCACGTTGTTGCTGATGGTGACGCCGGTGACCCCGTCGGCCACAAAGACGGCCCGGCTGAGACTGCCGCTGCCCGAAGAATTGCTGATGGTCAGACCTTGGATGGTCCCGCCCACGCCGTTGACCAGAACCGCGTAATTCGCCGTGTTGCTGCCCTGGATCGCCGCCCCCGTGTTGACCGTGGCGGTGCGCCCCGAAGCGCTGCGCACTGTCAATGTTCCGGTCAGGGTCTGATTGGCCAAGGTCGAAACCGTGGTGGTCCCGGTGGCAAAGCTGCCCGCCAGCAAGACCGTGCTGCCGGCACCGGCATTGTTCACCGCGGTGGCCAAATTCGCCCCGGTGGTGGTGGCGCTGTTGACCACGGTGAACGTCCCGCCATTGGCCAGCTGACTGGTCGTCTCGCCGGGGCCGAAGGTGCCGGCCTGCGACACGATGTCGATGTCGCGCACGATGGGGTCGGTCATCCGCCGCTCCATCGGCGTCAGCTTGGCCACCGTCGCCTCGGCCTGCAGCGGAATGCGCAACCGGGCAGTCAGGAAGCCTTGCGAACCGCGCGGGTCGTCGCGTTGCCATTCCGCCCCCAAGGACAGGCGCGAGCCGCCCCACAACCCCGGCACTTCATCGAAGACCATTTCCAGCCGGCCACGCGGGCCGGCCACGGTGGGGACGTCGTCGTCGGCAAAGCGGTAGCCGCCGGCATAGGCGCGCAGATTGACGGCGCCATCCGGGTCGAAGACCGGCACCCGCCAGCCGATTTCGGCGTCGAAGCCGCCCAAGGCGCGTTCCTCGCCGCCTTTGAAGATGACGCTGGCCCCGGAAACCTCGGCGGTATTCAGGCTGTCTTCCTGGCGGCTGGTGCGCCCGATGGGCACATAGGCGTTGGCCCGCAGGTCCCAGTCGCGCGACAACGCCTCGGCGCCCAGGGTCACCTGATTGAAGTAATGGTGGTACTCGCTGCGCCGTCGGTCGAAATAGCCGTACCCGCCCAGGTTCCAGCCCGAATCCAGCATGGTGCGCACGCCCAGGCCGAAATTACCCTCGCGGCCCTCTTGGTCGTCCATTCGGGTGCGGATGTCGCCGAACACCAAGGTGCGGTCGTCCTGGGCCAGCGGCAGGAAGAAATCCACCTCGCCCAGATGGCGCTCGGTGCCCAGCTTTCCTTCCAGGTCCACGTGCGCGCCCCATTTGGGCGCGTCCTCGGCACGAAGAACGGCAACCGGCAACGAAACGGCACCGACCAACGCAAAAAACACACGAAAAACAGACATGTCCCCCCCGGCTCGCCCCCCGCGCCGAAGGTAACAACGAATGAACGAGACAGGCATCCCAGACAAACGTTCTAGGCTGTTTATCCCAGTTTCAGCACCAAGGTGGACAACGGCGGCAGAGTCACGGGAATGGACATGGGCAGGTCGTGCCAGGGCTGGTCCTCGGCGACGATGCCGTCGCCATTATGGATGTTGGCGCCGCCATACCATTCGGAATCGGTGTTCAGCACTTCCCGATACCGCCCGCCCAGGGGCACGCCGATGCGGTAATCGTAGCGCACTACCGGGGTCAGGTTGCAGATGACCACACAGAAATCGGCAGCGTCGTGGCCGCGACGCAGATAAGACAGCACCGAATTGTCGCGGTCGTTGCAGTCGATCCACTGGAAGCCGGCGGGATCGTGGTCCAACTGATGCAACGACGGCTCGACCCGGTACAGGCGGTTCAAGTCGCGTACCAAACGCCGCACCCCTTCATGCAGGGGATAGTCCAGCAGATGCCACTGCAACGAGGCCTCGCAGTTCCATTCGTCGCGCTGGCCGAATTCCTGGCCCATGAACAGCAGCTTCTTGCCCGGATGGGTCCACATGAAGGCGTAATAGGCGCGAAGGTTGGCGAAATTCTGCCATTCGTCGCCCGGCATCCGCCCCAGGATGCTGCCCTTGCCGTGCACCACCTCGTCATGGGACAGCGGCAGCACGAAGTTTTCCGAAAAAGCGTAAAGCAGGCCGAAAGTCAGGCGGTCGTGGTGGTAGCGGCGGTGGATGGGGTCGCGGCTGAAATAACTCAGCGTGTCGTGCATCCAGCCCATGTTCCACTTGAAGCCGAAGCCCAGGCCGCCGGCGTAGGTGGGCTTGGACACGCCGGGCCAGGCGGTGGATTCCTCGGCGATGGTGATGGCGCCGGGATGTTCGGCGTAAACCACTTCGTTCATCTGTTTCAGGAAGTCGATGGCTTCCAGGTTCTCGTTGCCGCCGTGCCGGTTGGGCAGCCACTCGCCCGGTTTGCGCGAATAGTCCAGGTACAGCATGGATGCCACCGCGTCCACCCGCAGGCCGTCCACGTGGTACTGTTCCATCCAGTAAAGGGCGTTGGAATAAAGGAAGTTGCACACCTCGGTGCGGCCATAATTGTAGATGTGGGTGTCCCAATCCTTGTGCAGGCCCAGGCGCGGGTCCTCGTGCTCGTAAAGATGGGTGCCGTCGAAATGGTGCAGACCGTGGGAATCGCGCGGGAAGTGCCCGGCCACCCAGTCGATGATGACCCCGATCCCGGCCTGATGCAGCCGTTCCACCAGCAGGCGGAAGTCCTCGGGGGAACCATGGCGCGAGGTCGGCGCGAACAGCCCCACCGGCTGATAGCCCCACGACCCCGAGAACGGATGTTCGTGCACCGGCAGGAATTCCACATGGGTGAAGCCCATGTCGGTGACATAGGCCACCAGCCTGTCGGCCAGTTCGGCATAAGTCAGCATGCGGTTGCCGTCCTCGGGCACCCGCATCCACGACCCCAGATGCACTTCGTAGATGGAAATGGGGGCGTGGCGGTCGTTGCGCTTGCTTTGCGCCGCCATCCAGGCGCCATCGGCCCAGTCGCGTTCCGCCAGGTCGGCGACCACCGAAGCGGTGCGCGGCGGCACTTCGGCGGCATGGCCGTAAGGGTCGGCCTTGAGCGGCAGCAGGTTGCCCTGCGCCCCGATCAGTTCGTATTTGTAAAGGGTGCCGTTGCCAAGGCCGGGGATGAACAATTCCCACATGCCGGCATCGTGGCGCAGCCGCATGGGATGGCGCCGCCCGTCCCAGCCGTTGAAGTCGCCCACCACCGAAACCCGCTTGGCGTTGGGGGCCCACAGCGCGAAATGCACGCCGGCCACCCCGTCCACCACCGCCAGATGGGCGCCCAGCTTTTCGAAGGTGCGCAGATGACGGCCTTCCACCAGCAGATGGATGTCCAGATCGCCCAAAAGCGGCCCGAAACGATAGGGATCTTCGCGATCCAGCATCCGTCCGCCCACATCCAGGCGCAGGCGATAGCCGGCGGCCAGGGAATCGGGAATGGCGGCGGCGAAGAAACCGTCGGCATGCAGGCGCGCCAGCTCCACCTCGCCCGCCGGCCCCACGGCCCAGACGCGGGCGGCTTCGGGGGCCAAGACCCGCAGGTGCCAGCCGTCGAAACCGTGATGGGGGCCCAACACGGCGAAGGGGTCGCCATGGGTGCCGCCGACCAGGGCCAGGATGGCCGCCGGGTCCAGCGTGTTCGGGTGCTGCTTGGTCATGACCTCAAATCCCCTGCCGGCGAGACGTCGCCCACCCCTTGGTAGCAGGCTTTGGCCCTCAAGAACAGACCGTGCGGCGCAAGCGTGGTTTTCCGCCAAAACAAGACTGATTACACTTTCAGATATGACCATAATCTGTTAGAGGTTTTGGCCGAGGGGGCCGGTCACGCTTGGCCGGCATATGACTATTTTAGGAGCCTGTCTGATGAGCGTCCTTCCCAAGGTTCTGGGCCTGACCGTCGCCGGTGTGCTGGTGATCGCCCTGTATCTGTCCACCTCGGTGGTCGGCACCCTGTTCTTCAGCGCCGTGAGCGCTCCGACTCCGACCAATCCGCTGAGCTTCATGATCTATCTGGGCCTGGCCCTGACCGCCACCTTCCTGGCCCTGGTCATGTACCTGGCCTCGACCGGCGGCGACGAAGCGTAATCCGCTTTCGCGTTCGGCAAAAAACGCCCCCGTCGCAAGGCGGGGGCGTTTTTTATTGGCAGATCTTCATGTCGGTGACCACGTCGGCCTGGACGATTTCCGACTGCTTGGCAAAGGCGTTCCAGCCGCGCTGGGTCACCTCCTTCAGCAGCTTGTCGACCTGCCCGCAATAGGAAACGCTGAGCGGGTAATAGCGGTAATAGGTGACCAGACGCCCGTCGAAATAGGTCATCACTTCCAGCGCGTTGCCCTTGAACTCACGATCGAACACCTTTTTTCGGCTTGCCGTCTGCTGGGCCAGCCGGGGGCCGAACTTGGTATCGAAATCCTTCCACATCTTGGCGGTACCGGGATTGTAGTCGGTGTCGCAACGGTTGCCGCCCTCACGCAGGAAGATGCCGTGGCGCACCAGTTTCTCGACCTTGACCTCGGGCTTGGTCAGGCAACGCTTGAACTTCGCCTGGGCGAAAGCCGGGCCGGCAAGCAGGGACAAGATGGCGACAAGGGCGATGGGTCTACGCATGCCCCGATTATGCCCGTTGCGGCGCCCGCACGAAAGTCCGCATGCGCCAGCCCAGCAGAACCGCCAAAACAAGGGCGTAAACCACCGGCTCGCGGATGTCCGCCTTGACCATCAGCCAGAAATGGGCGACGCCCAGAATGGCGGCGGGAAACACCAGTTTGTGCAGCTTGCGCCACGCTCGTCCCCCCAAGCGGCGGATCATGCCGTCGGTGGAAGTCAGGGCCAAAGGCAGCAACAGCACGAAACACCCCATGCCGAGTGTGATGTAGGTGCGCTTGACCACGTCCTTCCACAACGCCGCCCAGTCGAAGAACAGGTCGACGCCGACATAGGACGCCAGGTGCAAGCAGACATAGAAAAAGGCGAACAGCCCCATCATTCGGCGCAGCCGGGCCAAAGGCGCCCAATGGGTCCATTGTCGGACCGGCGTCACCGCCAGGGCCAACAGCAAAAAGCGCAAAGCCCAGTCGCCCAGGGTGCGGTTCAGGGTTTCCACCGGGTTGACCCCCAGCGACCCGAACGCCGCCTGCCAACCCAGCCAGACCAGGGGCAGCAGGCTGAGCGCGAAGACCGCAGGTTTCAGCCAGCGCATCAGAAATTGGCCTTCAGGTCCATGCCCGCATACATCGCCGCCACCTGATCGCCATAGCCGTTGAACATCAAGGTGGGGCGACGGCGGAACTCGCCGATGCGGCGCTCGTTGGCCTGGCTCCAGCGCGGATGGTCCACGTCCGGGTTCACGTTGGAATAAAAGCCGTATTCGCGCCGATTGTATTTCTGCCAGGAATTCAGCGGCTGGCTTTCGGTGAAGCGAATGCGGACGATGGACTTGATGGATTTGAAGCCGTATTTCCACGGCACCACCAGACGCAAGGGCGCGCCATTCTGGGGCAGCAGATCCTTGCCGTAAAGCCCTGTCGCCAACAGGGTCAGCGGGTTCACGGCCTCGTCCAGGCGCAGGCCCTCCACATAGGGCCAGTCCAGCACCGGAACGCGCAGGCCGGGCATCTGCTCGCGGTCGGCCAAGGTGGTGAATTCCACGTATTTGGCCTTGGACGTGGGCTCGAAGCGCTTCAGCACCTCGGACAATTGCACGCCGCGCCAGGGGATGACCATGGACCAGCCCTCGACGCAGCGCAGGCGATAGATGCGGTCCTCGACCTTATGCGGCTTGATCAGGTCTTCCAGACCGATGGTGCCGGGCTTGGCGCATTCGCCGTCCACCGCCACCGACCACGGCGCGGTCTTCAGCCTTCCTGGCGCCGTCACCGCCGGGTCTTCCTTGGCGGTGCCGAATTCATAGTAATTGTTGTAGGTGGTCACCGCCTCGAACGGTGTCGGCGTGTCGTCGGACGTCGCCGCCCGCAGCCCCCGCCCCGCCCCCAGCACCGTGCCGACCGCCGCCGCTCCGGCCAGGAAACGGCGCCGGTCCACATACAGGGCATGGTCGGTGACGTCGTTTTCACGCAAATCAGGACACGGACGAATCAACATGGCGGGACTCCGTTGCTTCAGGCCATAAACATGGGTTCGCCAGAGCCCGGTGAAAAGTTACCCGGCCTTCAAACTGTCAACCCGATAGGCCGAAGCCCGCAGGTCCACCGTGCCGCCGCCATCCAACTCGGGGGTATGGTGGTGCAGCCACATCGTGGCCCCCAGGATCACCGCCACCGCCACACCCAGCTGCAGCAGCGGACGGCGGACGAACTTGCGCACGCCCCCCAGGCGCAAGGCCAACAGGCGCTGGGTGACACTGCGGTATTGCGAACGATAGGGCACGTCCATTTCGGCCTCCGGTCTTGGTGTTGGCACAGACCGTAAAAGCCGAATGTGTCAGGGAAATGGCTAAATCAGGAAAAATGGTAACACTGAGTAACCGGCTTAAAATCTTTCCGAAAGCCAGATGGCCAGCTTGCAGCCGGTCTTGATGGCGGTGGACAGCACGGGATAGGCCGGGGCCAATTCGGCTTCGTTGGCCAGACCGATATCGCGGTGTTCCAGTTCTTCCTGGCGGAATTCCTCGATGGTGGCCTTCAGTTCCGCTTCGTCCTCGCCCAATTGGGCGTATTGGGCGGCGTAATGTTCGTCGATGGCTTCCTCCACCGCCACCGTGCAGGCCATGGCGGCGCGTTCGCCCAACAGCGCGGTCCCCGCCCCCAGGGCGAAGCCGGCCACGTGCCAAAGGGGGGCGAAGACGGTGGGCCGGGTGCCGCGTTGGCCGATCAGCTTGGTGAAGGTGTCCAGGTGGTGCTGTTCCTGCCGGGCCATCTTTTCCAAGATCGGCCCATGGCGTCCCTTGCCCAACACCGCCCGCTGGCCCTGGTAGATGCGTACCGCCCCCAGCTCGCCGGCCTGATCGACGCGCAGGATGCGGGCCAGCAACTGCTCGCGGGTCAGATCGCCGGGAATGCGGTTTTCAGCGGTCTTGGTGGTCATGCGCTTTTCCTTCGGGTCAAGGCGGCGGCGACCACCAGGGCCAAGCCACCGGAAAACACGATGTTCATCGCGGCCATGGTGATGCCGTGCCATTGCCAGGCCGGTTCGTCACAACGCGGTTCGTCGGCCGGCTGGCTCATCAGCGACTTCAGGTCGCCCAAGGCCGGCTTGGGACCGGCGCTGCTGGAACACGACGACATCCACCATTTTTGTTCGACGCCCACATGATAGACGGCGATGCCGGCATTGACCAAAAAGGCCAGACCGGCCAGGGCCATCAACAGCCGCCGCCACGAAGCGGGGCGCCACAGCGCCAACAGCGCCAAGCCGCCGGCGACGGCGAAGGGCACCCGCTGGATCAGGCACAAAATGCAGGGTTTCAGCCCAAAGCCGTACTGGGCCACGTAAGCCGACGCCAGGGCGGCGACGCTGGCCAGCAGGACGAAGACGGGAAGACGGCGGTCGGGGGCGGGGGCGTTAGTCATGGCCGGACCATAGCAAAGCGCCGATGGCTTGACCAGTTGGCCGGGGATGGAAACAATGCCGCCCTGCCATGTCATCCCAGCGGGGCTTTTGCTGATGAACCTTTCCGATCTTCGCGCCGGCGGCAAGGCCGCCCTGGCCCGCGCCCTGGCCCAGCTGGAGCGCGCCCCCGACGCGGCGGACACCATCGACTTGCTGGATCAGGCCCATGCCGAGCCCCAGGCCCATGTGGTGGGCATGACCGGCCCGCCCGGCGTCGGCAAGTCGACGCTGATGAACGCCCTGATCAGCGGCTGGCGGGCACGGGGCCGCCGCGTCGCCTGCATCGCCGTCGACCCGTCGTCGCGACGTTCCGGCGGCGCGCTTTTGGGTGACCGCACCCGGCTGTCCACCGATCCCGACGACCAGGACATCTTCGTCCGCTCCATGGCGGCGCGCGACCGTCTGGGCGGGCTGGCGGCGCTGACCGTGTCATCCATGGTGCTGATGCGCGCCCTTTACGACGTGGTGCTGATCGAAACCGTCGGCGTCGGCCAAAGCGAGACCGACGTGGTCGGCGTCGCCGACACCGTGCTGTTTTGCGTGCAGCCGGGATCGGGGGATTCCCTGCAGTTCATGAAGGCGGGCATCGCCGAAATCCCCCATGTGGTGGTGGTGACCAAGGCCGACATGGAACAGGCGGCGCGCCGCGCCCGGTCCGACGTGCTGGGCGCCCTGTCCCTGGGCGGCGCCGAGGAAGGTGACGGCTGGCAGGTCCCCGTGTTGATGGTGTCGTCGCAACGGCGCGAGGGGGTGGACGAACTGATCGGCGCCATCGATTCCCACCGCGACTTCCTGGTCCAGGACGGCCGCCTGGACCACGAACGCCAAATCCAGGCCCAGCAATGGCTGGTTGAGGCGGTGCGCGAACGCTGGGGCCGCGAAGGGATCGCCCGCGCCGGCGACCTGGGGTTGCCGCAGGGAACGTCGCCGTTCCGGCGATTAGCGGAACTAAACGCCCGATTGAAAACCGCGTAATCGCCGGGGCCTGTGCGCAAACCTTAGAAGTGTTGACACAGCCCGGCAATCCGTTGACCATCCTTTCCAAGCTAATGGGGAGAGAGAGTTGACGGCTGCCATGGCGGGATTGTCCGCGTCCGTCGTACTTGACCGCGAGCTTTTAGAGCTCGTGTCCTCGCTTGTCTGCCTGCTGCGTGACGGCAAGGTGGTTTTCCTGAACAATGCCGGTGTGCGCATGCTGGGCCTGTCCTCGGCCGAGGAAGCCCAGGACGAGCCGTTCGAATCCTTCGTGGTCGAAGACTACCGCTTCTTGATGGAAGCCGGCTGGGAATTGCTGGCCGAGGAAGAATTCCTGCCGCTGAAGCTGTCACGCGCCGACGGTCAGGTGTTCGAAGCCGAACTGCGCGTGCGTCAACCGCCGTCGTCGTCGGACATCTTCCTGGTCGAAGGCCGCGACATCTCGAAATTCGTCAAGTCGGCGGAAGCCCTGCGCGAGCGCGAGGAACGGCTGCAGGGCGTGCTGGCCTCGGTGGCGGAAGGCATCGTCACCATCAACGATTCGGGCCGCATCGAATCGGCCAACCCGGCAGCCGAACGCATGTTCGGCTTTTCCCGCGGCAAATTGGTCGGCCGCGAAATGGTGGAACTGCTGCCCGAAAGCGCCCGCGAACGCCACAACCGTTTCTTTGACGCCTACATGTCCGGCCTGTTCCCCACTTTGATGGGCCGTCAGGTGGAAGGCCTGGGGCTGCGCCAGGACGGATCGTCCTTTCCCATGGAAATTTCGGTCAGCGAACTGCGCCACGGCCGCCACCGTCTGTTCACTGCCATCCTGCGCGACATTTCCGAACGCAAGGAGGCCGAGGACCGCATCCGCCGTCTGGCCCATCACGACACCCTGACCGGGTTGCCCAACCGCAACCTGCTGAACGACCGCATGAACCACGCCTTGGCCCGCGTCAAACGCCATGGCGGCCATCTGGCGGTGCTGTACGTGGACCTGGACAAGTTCAAGCCCATCAACGACAGCCTGGGTCATGAAGCCGGCGACTGGGTGCTGCGCGACGTGGCCGACCGCCTGTTGGGTTGCGTGCGGTCGTCCGACACCGTCTCACGCGTCGGCGGCGACGAATTCGTCGTCGTGGTGGAAGAAATCGGCCGTCCGACCGAGGCCGCCCTGGTGGCGAAGAAGATCATCGACGCCCTGGAACAGCCCATCGACTTCCAGGGACACCCCTGTCAGGTGGGGGCGTCCATCGGCGTCGCCTTGTTCCCCCAGGACGGCAACACCATCGAGGAAGTCAGCAAGGCCGCCGACCTGGCCATGTACCGGGTCAAGCATTCGGGCCGCAACGGCTATTGCTTCTATTCCGACACCGACGCACGGGTGATGTCCGCCGGTGCCGAAATAGACCTGGATTAATCCGCTTCCGGCAGCACCGCCCAGCTGGGCACCGTCACCGAAAGCGCCTTGCCCCCACAGGTCAGGGGCGTCCCCGCCCGCAGATGTTCCAGCCGCACCATGGCCAGACCAGCGCCAACGCCGCCCGAGCGCATTTCGCCGGCTTCCACCTCGCCGGCCAGAAGGGGGGTGCCGGCTTGGGGGGCGTCGCCGTCGAAGCGGACCGGCAGCAGACGTTTCCTGACCAGGCCGCGATACTTGGTGCGCGCCGTCAGTTCCTGGCCCATGTAGCAGCCCTTGTCGAAATCGACGCCGCTTAATTCGTCAAAGCCGTTTTCCAGCAGCAGCGACTTGTCGGCGATCAGATCACGGGTGCCGTCGGGCACGCCCAGGGCGAAGCGCAAGGCATCCCACGCCGCCAAGGGCGCCTCGGCCAGACCGGCCGGAGCCTGGGCGGCATAAATCCGCCCGCCCATTTCCGCCAGACGGCCGTCGGCCACCGCGCCGGCCGGCAAGGTGCCGTCGCCGCCCCAGACGGCGAACACCGCCAGATCGGACATCTCGATGCTGACCTTGGCGCGCAATTTGTACAGGGACAGCTTTTTCTTGAAAGTTTCAGCACTGGCCTGATCCACGTCGATCAAGATGGTGTCGCCTTGTTCCACCAGGAACAGGTCCCACAGGAACTTGCCCTGGGCGGTCAGGAAAGCGGCATACAAAGCCTTGTCGGCCGAAACCTTGTTGACGTCGTTGGACACCAGGCCTTGCAGGAAGGTCTTGCGGTCGTCGCCGGCCACGATCAGCACGGAACGGGGCAAACGGGTGAACTGAAAAGCGGGCATCGGGATTTGCCTTGCGTCGGGGGTGGACGGCGGATGGGAAAAAGGTGGGACAATCGGGGCCGCTTGGCAACCCCCGTCACTGGCCGTATATAGGGGGGACCATGCATATCACCCTGGTCGACGATTCCATCCCCTTCGACGGTTACACCGCGTCCTCGCGCCCCCTGGGCGGCGCCGAAAAGGGCTTTGCCGCCCTGGCCGGCGCCCTGGCCCGGCGTGGTCATACGGTTTCCGTGTTCAACCGCTGCCGCTGGTCCATGTTCATCGAAGGCGCCCAATGGGAAACCTTCGAGGGCAAGAAGCCGCTTTTGACCGACATGCTGATCGCGCTGAGAAAGCCAGAATTGCTGGGCTTCGTGCGTCAGGCCAAGCGCCGGGTGCTGTGGCACACCGGCCCCGGCCGCATGCTGGCGAAGAAAGCCACCCGCGAAATCCTGGCCGACCTGAAGCCGACGATCCTGCTGTGCAGCGCCGTCCAGGCCGAGGGTTGGCGCGCCGACGGGCTGAAGGTGGCGCTGCTGCCCCCGGCCTTGAAATCCGACTATCTGGCCAATTTCGACGAAGCCGCGTCCGACCAGCCGCCCTATGCCATGGTCACCACCCACCCGGCCCATGGCCTCAGCTGGCTGGTGAATCTGTGGGTCAACCACATCCATCCGGCGGCGCCCGACGCCGAGCTGCGCATCTATTCCATGTCGTTGGCCAAGATGGCCGAAGGCGGCGGGGTCGAACCCGGCCTGGAAGATTTGGCGGAAAAAATCCTGGCGGCGCGCGGCGACGGGGTGATCGTCACCCGGCCGCAGGGCGACGCCATGATGGCCGCCGCCTATCGTCAGGCCGCCGTCCACCTGTATCCCGGCCATCCCGACGACGGCACCGCCTTCACCCTGATGGAAAGCCAGGCCTGCGGCGTTCCCGCCGTGCTGCGTCCTTTGGGGGCGGCGCCCGACCGGGTGGCCAACGGTTCGTCCGCTTATGTGGCGCCCGACGACGACGCCTTCGCCAACCTGACCGCCCTGTTGCTGAACAATGCCGAGACCCGCGCCAATCTGGGCGCCGAGGCCCGGGCGCTTTACCAGGGACGCACCTGGGACGCGGCGGCCGAGAAACTGGAAGGGCTGCTGGCATGACCCGGCTGTTGCAGGCCATGGCCGGCGCCGACCATGGCGGGGCGGAAGCGTTTTTCGAACGTCTGGCCATCGCGTTGCAGCAGGCCGGCATCGACCAGCACGTGCTGATCCGCGCCAATGCCCGCCGCGCCGCCCATCTGCGCCAGGCCGGGGTGCAGGTCACCGAACTGCCGTTCGGCGGCGCCTTGGACATCGCCACCCGGCTGGGCTTCCGCCGCGCCATCGCCAAGTTCAAGCCCAGCCACGTGCTGACCTGGATGAACCGCGCCACCAAGTTCTGCCCGCGCGGCGACTTCGTCCACGTGGGGCGTCTGGGCGGCTATTACGACCTGAAATATTACCGCCGCTGCCATCAGTTGATCGGCAACACGCCGGACATCCGCCAATGGCTGGTCAGCCAGGGCTGGCCGGAAGACCGCGCCCATTACGTGCCCAATTTCGTCGCCGAAGCGCGGGCCAAGCCGGTGGCGCGCCAGACCTTTTCCACCCCCGACGGCGTCCCGGTGATCCTGGCCCTGGGGCGGCTGCACCCCAACAAGGCTTTCGACACCCTGGTCGCCGCCCTGCACCATGTGCCCGACGCCTATTTGTGGATCGCCGGCGAAGGCCCGCTGCTGGGCCAGTTGGAAGCCCAAGCCGCCAAGCTGGGGGTGATCTCGCGCATTCGCTTTTTGGGCTGGCGCGAGGATGTGGCCGCGCTGTTCGCCGCCTGCGACCTGTTCGTCTGCCCGTCGCGGCACGAACCCTTGGGCAATGTGGTGATCGAGGCCTGGGCCCAGGAGAAGCCGGTGGTCGCCGCCGCCTCGCAAGGGCCGGCGCAGTTGATCGAGGACGGGAAAACCGGCCTTTTGTCCCCGGTGGACGATGCCGTGGCCATGGCGGGCGCCATCAACAAGGTGCTGGGCGACAAGGGCTTGGCCGCCGGTCTGGCGAGTGCCGGCCGCGCCGCCTTTCAGGCCCAGTTCACCGAAGCCGCCGTCATCCGCGCCTATCAGGATTTCTTCGACAAGGCGGGGCGCTGATGTGCGGCATCGCCGGCCTGATCGCGCCCAAGGGCCAGGTGCCGGATGCCGCCGTCCTGGACCGTCTGGCCGACGCCCTGGCCCATCGCGGACCCGACGGGCGCGGCCGCCATGTGTCGGGCAACGTGGCGATGATCCAGAACCGCCTGTCCATCATCGACCTGGAAGGCGGCCGTCAGCCCATTTTCGACGCGGAAGGCCGCGCCATCGTCGCCAATGGCGAAATCTACAACTACCGGGAACTGCGCGACCTGCTGTCCGGGGTAAGGTTCAGCACCCAGTCGGACAGCGAGCCGCCGCTGCATCTTTACGCCCGTGAAGGCGAGACCTTCACCGAGAACTTGCGCGGCATGTACGCCTTGGCCATCCACGATCCCATCCGCGACGTGGTGGTGCTGGCCCGCGACCCCTTCGGCATCAAGCCGCTGTACCTGACCCAAGGCGCCTTCGGCATCGCGTTCGCGTCCGAAGCCCAGGCCCTGGTGAAGGCCGGACTGGTGCCGGCGGCGGTGGACGCCCAGGCCCGGGCCGAGTTGCTGCAATTGCAGTTCACCTGCGGCGAGGCCACCATCTTCCCCGGCATCGTCCGTGTCGCCCCCGGCGCCACCTTGGTGGTGGAAAACGGCCGGGTGCGCGAAGTCCGCCGCCGCCCGGCCCTGCCCCGCGCCGGCAAGCGCAGCGGCAGCGCCGACGACCTGCTGGACCAGTTGGACAAGGTGCTGACCGACAGCGTCGATCTGCACCAGCGTTCCGACGTGCCCTATGGCATGTTCCTGTCGGGCGGCATCGATTCGTCGGTATTGCTGGCGCTGATGGCGCGGTTGAACCCGCGCCCGGTTCTGGCCTTCACCGCCGGCTTCCCCGGCACGGCAGCCCATGACGAACGCGAACACGCCCGCGCCTTGGCCAAAAGCGTCGGCGCCCACCATGTGGAAGTGGAATTCACTGAAAGCGATTTCTGGGCGCTGCTGCCCCAGGTTGCCGCCATCATGGATGACCCGGCCGCCGATTACGCCTGCCTGCCCACCTTCAAGCTGGGGCAACGGGCGCGTCAGGACGTGAAAGTCATCCTGTCCGGCGAAGGCGGCGACGAATTGTTCGGTGGCTATGGCCGTTATCGCAAGGCGGCGCTGCCCTGGCCGTTGTCCAAGCGCATGCGGCGCAAGGGAACCTTCGACAAGCTGGAGGTCTTGCGCCCCCTGTCCGGCTGGCGCGACCGCTTCGCTTTGGCCGAAGCGCGGGAATGCTCGGTCGTCGGGCGCTCGCGGTTGCAGGCGGCCCAGGCCATCGACTGCGCCGACTGGCTGCCCAACGACCTGCTGATCAAGGCCGACCGCTGCCTGATGGCCAACGCCATCGAAGGCCGTGTGCCTTTCCTGGACCCGGTGGTGGCGGATTTCGCCTTTTCCCTGGCTGATCGCTGGAAAATCCGCAACGGCCTGGGCAAGCACATCCTGCGTTTGTGGCTGGACCGCGTCATGCCCCAGGCCAAGCCCTTCGCCAAGAAACGCGGCTTCACCGTGCCGGTGGGCGAATGGATGGCGGCGCGCCCTGAACTGGGCGCCCTGGTCGCCGCCCAGCCCGGCATCGCCCAGATCGCCCTGCCCGGCCAAGTGGAACGCTTGTTCGCCGACACCGGCAAGAAGACGGCTTTTGCCCGCTGGTCCTTGCTTTTCTATGCGCTCTGGCACCAAATCCATATCTTAGGCGCGGCCCCCCATGCCGACGTCTTCGACACCCTGTCCGCGAGGTAGACATGTCGCAAAGCTTCGATCTGGTCCTGTCCAACGGTACCGTGGTGACCCCGAACGGCACCGCCACCGCCGATGTCGGCATCCGCGCCGGCCGCATCGCCGCCATCGGCGACCTGCGCGGCGCCTCCATGGCCGACAAGATCGACTGCCATGGCCTGCACGTGCTGCCCGGCGTCATCGACACCCAGGTGCATTTCCGCGAACCGGGCCTGGAGCACAAGGAAGACCTGTCCACCGGATCGGCGGCGGCGGCCATGGGCGGCGTGGTGGCGTTCTTCGAAATGCCCAACACCAAGCCCGGCACCACCACCGACGTGGAATTGAAGGACAAGCTGACCCGCGCCCAAGGGCGGTCGTGGACCGACCACGCCTTCTTCCTGGGGGCGGCGTCCGACAACATCGCCCATCTGGCCGAGTGGGAACGCATCCCCGGCTGCGCCGGCATCAAGATCTTCATGGGGTCTTCAACCGGCAACTTGCTGGTGGCCGACGACGAGACCCTGGCCAAGGTGATCGCCCAAGGGTACCGCCGCATCGCCGTTCATTGCGAGGACGAGGCCCGCCTGATCGCCCGCAAGTCCATCGCCGAAGGCGCCGGACACCCCCGCGCCCATCACATCTGGCGCGACGCCGAAACCGCGCTTTTGGCCACCAAGCGTCTGGTCAAGCTGGCCGAGGCCGCCAAGCGCCGGGTCCACGTCCTGCACGTGACCACCGCCGAGGAAATGGACTTCCTGGCCGGTCACAAGGATCTGGTGACGGTGGAGACCACGCCCCAGCACCTGACCCTGTTCGCCCCCGAATGTTACGAGGAACTGGGCACCTACGCCCAGATGAACCCGCCGATCCGCGAGAATTCCCATCGCGGCGCGTTGTGGCGGGCCATCCAGAACGGCGTCGTCGACGTTCTGGGATCGGACCACGCGCCGCACACGCGGGAAGAAAAGGACAAGCCCTATCCCCAGTCGCCGTCGGGCATGACCGGGGTGCAGACCCTGGTCCCCCTCATGCTGGACCACGTCAACCAGGGCCGCCTGACCCTGGAACGCTTCGTCGACCTGACCTCGGCCGGGCCGCAGCGCATCTACAACATCGCCGGCAAGGGCCGTATCGCCTTGGGTTACGACGCCGACTTCACCCTGGTGGACATGAAGGCGGAACGCACCATCACCAACCAGTGGATCGTCAGCCGCTGCGGCTGGACGCCGTTCGACGGCAAGAAGGTGCAGGGCTGGCCCATGGCCACCATCATCCGCGGCCGTCTGGTGATGAGCGACGGCCAGTTGATCGGCGACCCCGCCGGCCAGCCGGTGCGCTTCCAGGAATGCTATCCGTGAACCACCCTCGATGAAATGAGAATGACACGCAATAACAATTCTGGACGCACCCGCGTCCTTGCCCTATAGTAGAGCAATCGACCAGGAGATCGCGGGCATGTTCACCGACAACACATTGACGCCGAAGGAAGCCGTCCGCCTGTGCGCGCTGGGCACCATCGCCCGTCAATGCGTCCGCTATTCCGAACTGGCCGGCTCGGTGCGCCATTTCATCAGCCGTGTCGCCGGCCCGCAAATCGACCTGATGGGCATGTCCATCGAATTGCTGCGCTATGAAGGCTTGGTGGAAGCCATCGGCGGCGAAGGCATGGAAGACGACGCCCAACTGGTCATCACCGAGGCCGGCAAGCGCGAACTGCACACCCTGCTGACCGCCCGCCTGCGTCCCGGTTCCGACCTGTCCAAGCTGATCATCGCGCTGAAAATGCGCTTTTTGGACCTGCTGGAGGCCAAGGAACAGCAGGCCCAGGCCGATCTTCTGCTGGAAATGGTGGAAGGCGAGTTGGCCCGTCTGCTGGATCTGCGCGGCGCCTTTGCCGGCGACGGCGACGGCTGTCACCTGATCGACTGGCTGGACCACGACATCGAACAGCTGGAAACCCGGCTGGCTTGGTTGGAAAGCTTCCGCCAAAGACTTTGATGTCCCGCATCCATACGAAAGACGGACATACCCGAGTCTTTCCGAGGACATACCCTACCCAAGATCACAGAAACCAGCGCTAAGGCATTAGGTTGGAATCGGTCTATTATCCCCAAAAGCATATTGCGTTCGGGGGTAATCACCATGTCCGCCCATCTCACCGTTTCGCGCCGTATTTACGGCGGGTTCGCCCTGATTCTTGCCATTTTGGCCGTCGTGGCGCTGACCACCATCGTCAAGATCAACCGTATTCATGATGATCAGGCGGCTTACGCCTCGGTCAGCGGGAATTCGGTGGCGGTCAGCAACATTCGCGGCAACATCGTCGAGCTGCGCCGGCTGGTGACCCTGAGTTCCGGCCTGCGCGTCGCAGCCGCCAGTCAGAACATCCCCGGGCTTCTGGCCCAGTTGGACAAAGACCTGACCGCATCCATCAAGGTCACCGCCGACCCCACCCGTAAAGCCAACCTGGAACGCATGCTGGTGCTGGTGGGCAATTACGCCACCATCGTCAAGCAGTTGCAGGAAAACGACGCGAAACGCGACCAACTGATTGAAACCCGGATGAATCCCGGCGGCTTGGCCGCCCGGCAGTCCCTGTCGGAAGTGACCAGTTCGGCCATGCGCGACGGCGACTTCCAAGCCGCCGCCATTGCCGGCCAAGCCCAGGAAGCACTGCTGCTGACCCGTCTGGCCGCGTGGAAGTTCCTGTTCGCCCCCACCGAGGATGAAGTCGAGCAGGTCAACACCGCCGCCCGACACTTCCTGGAACAGGCCGACAAGCTGGAAGCCCGGCTGCAAAACCCGGCCCGCAAGGAATTGGCCGCCAAAGCCGACAAACTGGCCCGCGAATACGTGGCCGCCTTCGACGAAGCCGCCCAAGCCGTCTTGACGTCCCACCGCCTGCTGATGAAAGACGGCGCCGCCATTGGTGAGGAATTGAGTCAGCTGTCCATGACGACCTTGGACTCGCAACGCCAATACCTGAAGCAATTGGACGAAGAAACCGACGCCACCATGAACGCCACCTTGCGGCTGGTGTGGATCGCCGCCTTGCTGGGCCTGGGGCTGGGGGTGGCCATGTCGGTCCTGATCGCCCGCTCTATCGTCCTGCCGGTCAAGGCCATGACCAGCGCCATGGGCCGTTTGGCCGGCGGCGACAAGACCGTCGACATTCCCGCCCGCGAGCGCAGCGACGAAATCGGCGCCATGGCCGCCGCCGTCCAGGTGTTCAAGGACAACGCCATCCGCATGGAGCAACTGACCGCCGAACAGGAAGAACAAAAGCGCCGCGCCGAAGCCGAGCGCCGCGCCGCCCTGCATCAGATGGCGGACAATTTCGAAGGCCAGGTGGGGGGCGTGGTCAACGCGGTGACCGCTGCGGCCGTGCAGTTGCAGGCGGCGTCGCGTCAGATGGCGGCCAACGCCACCGAAACCAGCGCCCAGGCCACCACGGTGGCCAGCGCCGCCGAACAAGCGTCGACCAACGTGCAGACGGTCGCCTCGGCCAGCGAGGAACTGGCGGCGTCCATCAACGAGATCGCGGCGCAGATGGAGCGCTCGCAGTCGGTGGCCCAACGGGCCGACGAACAGGCCCGTTCCAGCGAAGCGGTGATCCAGCAATTGGCGGAAACGGTGGCCAGCATCGGCGCCATCGTCAACCTGATCACCCACATCGCCCACCAGACCAATTTGTTGGCCCTGAACGCCACCATCGAAGCAGCCCGCGCCGGCGACGCCGGCAAGGGCTTCGCCGTGGTCGCCAACGAGGTCAAGGGCTTGGCCGGCCAGACCGCCCAGGCCACCGAGGAAATCGCCACCAAGATCGCCGCCGTACAATCGGGGACCCACGACGTGGTCGCCTCGATCGCGGCCATCGCCCACGTCATCGGCGAAATGAGCGAAATCAGCGCCACCGTCGCCTCGGCTGTCCAAGAACAGACCGCCGCCACCGGCGAGATCGCCCGCAACGTCGACCAGGCGTCCATGGGCACCCAGGAAGTGTCCAACAATATCGGCATGGTGGAAACCGCCGCCCGTGAAACCGGCCATGCCGCCACCCAAATCAGCGATTCGTCCGCCGAACTGTCGCAGCAAAGCGAAATGCTGAAGATGGAAGTGGCCCGTTTCCTGGCTCAGGTGCGTTCCGACAAGGACGACATGAAACTGATGGAATGGGATGACAGCCTGTCCATCGGCCACAGGGACATCGACCAGCACCACCAGGCAATGGTCGAGAAAATGAACCGCTTCTTCCGCGAGATGATGGCGGGCGATGCCGGCATGGTGGCGTTGGAAGTAGCCCGCACCTTGCTGCCCGACATGCAGGCGCACTTCGCCGACGAAGAAAAGGCGATGGAGCAAAAGCGCTATGACGGCCTGTCCGTCCACAAGAAGGCGCACCAGGACTTCATGACCAAGGCCAAGTCGCTGTGCGACGACGTCCAGTCGGGCAAGCGCGACGCCTCCCAAGCCCTGTTCCGCTTCATGGCGGACTGGCTGAAGAACCACATCCAGCACGAAGACATGGCCTTCGCCCGCTTCGTCGGCAAGACGGCGGCCTAAGGTTTGACGACACGGCGGCGCGTCTCTGGACGCGCCGCCGCCCCCGCCCTATAGTTCCTCCATGTCCGACCTCTTTCCCGGATTGGAAGATTCCGCCGAGCCCGCGCCGCACCACGCCGGGCATCGCGAACGTTTGCGCCAGCGTTTCCTGGCCGAACCCCAGGCCCTGCCCGATTACGAGGTGCTGGAACTGCTGCTGGCCAGCGTCATCCCGCGTAAGGACACCAAGCCGCTGGCCAAGGCGTTGATCGCCGAGTTCAAGACCTTCGCCGACGTGCTGGCAGCCCCCGCCCAGGCGCTGGAAAGCTTTGCCGGGGTGTCGGCGGCGACGGCGACCTATTTGAAGGTGGTGGAACACGCCGCCACCCGCATGGCGCGGCTGCAGGTGATCGACCGTCCGGTGCTCAGCAAATGGGACCAGTTGCTGGATTACTGCACCATTTCCATGGGCCGGCTGCCGTCGGAACAGTTCCGCCTGCTGTTCCTGGACCGCAAGAACACCCTGATCGCCGACGAATTGCAAAGCCAGGGCACCGTCGACCACACGCCGCTTTACCCGCGTGAAGTGGTCAAACGCGCCCTGGAACTGAACGCCAGCGCGCTGATCATGGTCCACAACCACCCCAGCGGCGACCCGACGCCGTCGAAAGCCGATATCGAGATGACCCGACAGGTGATCAAGGCCCTGTCCGGCGTCGGCATCACCGTCCACGACCATCTGGTCATCGGCCGCAAGGGCCATGTCAGCTTCAAAAGCCAGGGGCTGATCTGATGAGCCTGCAAAAGGTGGTCTTCCCCCCCATCGTCGCCGTGTTCAACCACAAGGGCGGCGTCGCCAAGACCACCACCGCCGGCAATCTGGCGGCGTGTCTGGCCGCCTTGGGATACCGGGTGGTACTGGCCGATCTGGACGCGCAAGGAAACGCCACCGGATCGTTCGGCATCCTACCCTTGCCCCCCGTCGGCGCCATGGACGTGATCACCGGCCGGGTGCCGTTGGATCAGGCGTTGCTGCCCACCGCCTTTCCCGGCCTGTCGCTGTTGCCCGCCACCACCCAGTTGCGCACCGCCGAATTGGAACTGGCGGCCCACGAACGCTCGCACCAGGCCCTGCGCGAGGCTTTCGCCAGCCAGTCCATCGCCGACCACGCCGACATCGTCATCATCGACTGCCCACCCAGCTTGGGCACCATCACCGGCAACGCCCTGGCGGCGGCGGCGGCGGTGTTGCTGCCGGCGCGGCCCGATCCTTATTCCCACGAAGGGCTGGTCAACACCTGGCACGAGATCAAGCGCCTGCGCCAAACCGCCAACGCGTCCTTGAACGTCGCCGGCATCTTGTTGACCATGACCGGCGACGACCCCACCGGCGGCGACGTGGAACGTTCCATGCGGGCGGAGTTCGGCGATCAGGTCTATGCCCATTCCATCGAAAGCGATCCCAAGGTCACCGAAGCGGCACAGTTGGGGGTGCCGGTGGCGGTGCTGGACCCCGATGGCGGCGCCGGCGCCGGCTATCTGCTGGCTACCGAGGAACTGGTGGCGCGGCTGCGCCGCCACGCCCGCCACGACATCCACCCTTTGGCCGAACCCGCCCCCCACGGCACGGCGCAGAACACCCTGCGCGACTGGCGGGCCCGGCTGCCCGGATTGCAGCGCCGGGCCAACCAGTCGCCGGCCTGGACGGCGGTCGAAGCCGCCAACACCGACGGTTTCGCCACCCCGCCGCCGCCCCGGCCACAGCCGCAAAAATCGGGATTCGGCTGGCCGGCGCTGATGGCCGCCCTGCTGGTGGGAATGGGGCTGGGGGCTGCGCTCATGGCCTTTTGGGGCTAACCCATCCTCTTTTCGAACGATATGTGCTGGCTGTCATTGACCGGACGCGTTTTCTTCCCCATCTTTGAAGGTAAGGGAGGTCCCATTCGGACTGAAGGAGTTGTCCATGCGTCGCAGCAGAGCCATCGCCAAGGCCCAGCAACAGGTCGATCTGCGGCCCGTTGCCCTGACCTTCCTGTTCGTGGTCGCCGCCCTCTTCATCGCCGCCCTGTAATGGGCAGCCGAAGGACAGGCGGCGTCCGAAAGACCCCGCCGCCTGCCCGGATGCCATGAAGAAAGAAAGCCTGATCGTCCACGCCGGTCGCCACCCCGAAAAGCATTTCGGTGCGGTCAACCCGCCTGTCTATCACGTCTCGACCATCCTGCACCCGTCGGTGGCCGCCATGGAATCCAGCGGCAAGAAGCCGTTCGAGGGCGTGCGCTATGGCCGTTTCGGAACCCCCACCACCCACGCCTTCGAGGAAGCCCTGGCCGCCGTCGAGGGTGGTTACAGGACCGTCGCCACCTCATCCGGACTGGCCGCCATCACCGGGGCGCTGTTGGCCTATCTGAAGGCCGGCGACCATTTGCTGATGGTCGACACCGCCTATTTCCCCACCCGCAAGTTCTGCGACAGCGTGCTGAGCGGCCTGGGCATCGAAACCACCTATTACGACCCGCTGGTGGGCGCCGGCATCGAAGCCCTGATGCGCCCCAACACCCGTGTCGTCTTCACCGAATCGCCCGGTTCGCTGACCTTCGAGGTCCAGGACATCCCGGCCATCGCTGAAATCGCCCATGCCAAGGGCGCGGTGGTGATGATGGACAACACCTGGGGGGTGCTGAATTTCCAGCCCTTCAATCACGGCGTGGACGTGTCCATCCAGGCCTGCACCAAATACGTGGTCGGCCATGCCGACGCCATGCTGGGCGCCATCACCTTGGCCGACGAAGCCAATTGGCTGCGGGTCAAGTCGTCGGTGGCCACCTTCGGCCATTCGCCCGGCGCCGAGGAACTGTATCTGGGCCTGCGCGGCCTGCGCACCTTGGGGGTCCGCCTGAAGCGTCATGCCGAAACCGCGCTCAGCCTTTGCCACTGGCTGCAGGCCCGCCCGGAAGTGGACAAAGTGCTGTATCCGGCGCTGGAAAACGACCCCGGCCATGACCTGTGGAAACGCGACTTCACCGGCGCCTGCGGATTGTTCGGGGTGATCCTGAAGCCGGGCTTCGGCAAGCCGGCCATCGAGGCCATGCTGGACGGCTACAAGCATTTCGGCCTGGGCTTTTCCTGGGGCGGCTTCGAAAGCCTGGTCATCCCCACCTATGGCCATTCGATCATCCGCACCGCCAGCGCCTGGGACGCGGGCGCCATCAGCTTGCGCTATCACGCCGGGCTGGAAGATGCCGAGGATTTGATCAACGACCTGTCCGCCGGTTTCGACCGCCTGAATGGGGCCGCCTGACATGCGTCTTTGGGGATGGCTGCTGCTGGCGCTGCTGGCGCCACTGCCGGCTTGGGCCCATCCCCATGTGTTGATCGATTCCCACGTCATCTTCCTGTTCGAAAAGGGCAAGGTGGCGGCCCTGCAGTTGGGCTGGAAGTTCGATCCGGCCTTTTCGTCGTCGCTGGTGCAGGATTTCGACGCCAACAAGGACGGCAAATTGTCGCCCACGGAAATCGCCACCCTGGAAAAGGAAGCTTTCCAGGACACCCGCCAATATCAATATTTCACCTATGCCAGCACCGACGGCACGGCGATTTCCTGGCCATCCGCCACCGACTTCAAGCTGTTGGTGCAAAAGGACGCGCTGCTTTACGCCTTCCGCCTGACCTTCCCGCAAGCCGTCGATCCGCGCCGACAGTTGCTGAAGGTTTCGACCTATGAAGAAACCTTCTATATCGACATCGACATCCCCAATGATTCCGCCGTACGACTGGTGGGCGAAGGCTCGGATGGCTGCAAGGCGGCCATCAGTGAAGACAAGGCCACACCGCTGCTGAACGGCATCGCCTTTCCCAAGAAAGTGGAAATCATTTGCCAGTGAGCGCTGGCGGGACTATCAAAGTGTTATCTTATAACATCTTGGCAGCCCCATGAGCCTGGTTCCGCCCCCCGCCCCTTCCGGCTTCTTCGCCCTGCCCGAACCCTTGCGATCCCTGGCGGAATGGGGCTTTGCCCTGCAACGCAGCCTGACCGCCGACATGCGCGAACAACTGGTGCTGATCCGTGACGGCGGCGGCTGGGAACCAATGGCCGCCATCATTTTCGCCGCCTTCGTCTATGGGGTGTTCCACGCCATCGGCCCCGGCCATGGCAAGGTGGTGATCGGATCCTGGTTCGCCACCCGCCGCGCCCGTGTGACCCATGGTCTGGCCGCCTGCTTTCTGTCAGCCATCGTGCAGGGTGCGTCGGCCATCGCCGCTGTTCTGTTGTTGGCCGGGGTGTTCGCCCTGGCGCCGCGTCAGGTGATGGCCCAGGCGGCTTGGCTGGAAGCCGGGTCTTATGCCCTGATCACCGCCATGGGGGCGTGGATGCTGGTCCAAACCCTGCGAGGACAATCATCTTGCGGCCACGGCCACGACCATGACCATGCTGCCTGTTGCGGCCATCATCACCACCACGAAACCGAGGAAAAGCGCACCCTTTGGGCCATGGCGGCGGCGGTGGGCTTTCGTCCCTGTTCCGGGGCCATCCTGGTCCTGCTGTTCTGCGTGGCCAATTCCATGATCTGGGTGGGTGTCGCCGCCACTTTCGCCATGGCCCTGGGGGTAGGGCTGACGGTGTCGGGGATCGGCCTGTCGGCCTTGGGTCTCAATCGATTGTTGGAACGCCGGGTCAGCCAGGAAAGCCGGCTGGGCCGCCTATTGCGTCGCGTCCTGGGACTGGCCGGCGCCGGGGCCATCCTGGCGCTGGGCTTGATTTTGCTGCTGGGGGTAATCCAGCACGGCCCGGCGCTCACCGGCTGAGGGACGCTTGGTGGTGAAGCGCTGATCCAGGCGGATGGCGGTGATGGTGACGGCGAACAAGGCCAGCCAGACGATGCGGTTCTGATAGCGGTCATGGGGGTTGGACAAAGCCCCGCAGACGAAAGCGTTGCCCAGGAAGGCGATGATCACCACCGCCAGCAGGCCAGTGCTGATACGGTCGCGACGCTTCCACGCCACCGCCAACATGACCAGGGCGGCCAATTGCGCCGCCTGGGCGATGGGCACCTGAATCTGGTTCAACAGCTCGAAATCGATGCCGCCATGGCGCTGCTGCTTGGCGTAACGGAACGAGCGGAAATCGTCGGGATAGCGCCGCAGCTGGGTTTTGACGAAATGCCAGCTCATGGGCACCAGATCCTCGCCGGTGCCGATCAGGTCCAACTGGGTGACGGTGTTGGCGACCATGGCACGGGCCAGATCCAGCGGAAAGGTCTTGATGGTGCCCTTGACGATGGCCGCCGCCTCGTCCTGCATGCCTTCCCAGCCGCCCAGCTTCTGGAACACCGACGGCCCCCACAGGAAGTCGTCGGCGGTCTGCGGCAGTTGGTCCTTGTATTCACAAAGCCGCAGCGCGGCACCTTGCGGACAAACCTCGTCCAGATACTTCTGCGCCAGACCGTCCTGGACGAACAGGGCCAGTTGCAGCACCTGACCCGAGGCACTGAAGAACGCCCGTCCGGTGGCCAGATAATGGGTGGCCGGAACCAGAAGAACCCCCAAGGCCACCGCCGGCAGCACCAAGGCCAGACGCGGGCGCGGCATGCGCAGGGAAAACCGCGCCAGCCCCCAAATGGCAACCAGCACCAGTACCAAACCGCAGGCCACCGCCACATGGGTCATGTGGACGCAGATGGACAAGCCGATGACGGGGACCAGCAGCAAACGCCGCCACAGCGGCAGGGCCGCGCCAAAAGCCAGGATGGCGATACCCAGGATGGTGAAGCCGGCATAGACGTCGGCCATCACCTGGGTCACCACCCAGGGCAGGCCCGTGGCCAGGGCCAGCAGCAATCCCATGGCGAAATAGACCTGGGGCCGCCAGCGGGCGATCCACGCCCACACCGCCTCGTGCAGCAGCCACGCCGCCAGCAACGCCTGAAAGACGGGGATCACCCAAAGCGTGTCGAACGGCCGCGCCAGGGCGGTGACCAGCCCATAGGTCATGATGCGGAAAATGATGGGCTGCCAGGTGAAGGCCATCTCGACATAGTCTTCGCTGTCGAAATAAATCAGCGGATAGCCGTTCCAGATGGCGGGCCCCAGAAACATCAAGGCCACCAGGACGACGGACAGAATCCGCCAGCCGCCCCAATGCAGGAAAGTGTCGCTGCGCGCCGTCACGCCCGCTTCCAGGTGGTGCCCTGCGGACCGTCTTCCAACACCACGCCACAATCGGCCAGATGCTTGCGGATACGGTCGGCTTCGGCGAAGTTCTTGGACTTGCGGGCTTCCAGACGGGCCTGGATCAGGGTTTCGATCTCGGCCTCGTCGGGACCAAGGGCTGCGCCCTCGGGCTGCCACTTGAACCAGGCTTCGGGGGCCTGCAACAGCACGCCCAAGGCATGGCCGGCAGCCAGCAAGGCCCCCTTGGCGGCAGCCTTGTCGGCGACGCTTTCCGCCTTGTTCAGGCTGCCCACCAATTCGTGCAGATGGGAAATGGCCAACGGCGTGTTGAGGTCGTCTTCCAAGGCCGCCTGCACCGCCAGCGGCACGGCGGTTTCGGCCGCCACCACGTCGGCGGTGTTGCGCAACGCGGTATACAGGCGGTCCAGGGTGGCGCGGGCCTGCTTCAACCCCTCGGCGGTCCAGTCGAAGGGCTGGTGGTAATGGGTGGACAGCATGGCCAGACGGATGGCCTCGCCGGGGGCTTGCTCCAACAGTTCGCGTACGGTGAAGAAGTTGCCCAAAGACTTGGACATCTTCTCGCCTTCCACCATCAGATAGCCGTTATGCATCCAGTATCGGGCGAAGGGCACGCCGTTGGCGCACTGGCTTTGGGCGATCTCGTTCTCGTGATGGGGGAAGACCAGATCCTGGCCGCCGCCATGGATGTCGAAGGTCTTGCCCAGATATTGGCCGCTCATGGCGGAACATTCGATGTGCCAGCCGGGGCGCCCCCGGCCCCACGGGCTGTCCCAGCCCGGCAGGTCGGGACTGGACGGCTTCCACAGCACGAAATCGCCGGGATTCTTCTTATAGGGCGCCACCTCGACGCGGGCGCCGGCGATCATCTCGTCCATGGAACGGCGCGACAGCTGGCCGTAATCGGCCATGCTGCCCACCTCGAACAGCACATGGCCTTCGGCGGCATAAGCGTGACCCTTGGCGATCAGGGTCTCGATCATGGTGATCATCTGGGCGATATGGGCGGTGGCCCGCGGCTCGATGGTGGGCGGCAGGGCGTTCAGTTCGGCGATGTCGTCGTGGAACATCTGCGTGGTGCGCGCCGTGATCACCTCGATAGGCTCGCCGGAATCCTTGGACCGCTGGTTGATCTTGTCATCCACGTCGGTGATGTTGCGCACATAGGTGACCTGGGGATAAGTGCGCGACAACAGCCGGAACAACACGTCGAAGACGATGACCGGACGGGCGTTGCCGATATGGGCGCGGTCATAGACGGTGGGACCGCACACATACATGCGCACATGGGAGGGGTCGATGGGCTCGAACGCTTCCTTCTTGCGGGTCAGCGTGTTGTAGACGGTCAGCGCCACGGCCATTCCCCCCTTACGCCGCCTGCCCGGCAAGACGCGCCAGCGCCTTGTCGCGGCCGATCAGCGGCAACAGCAATTTCAGTTCCGGACCGTTTTCCCGCCCGGTCAGGGCCAGACGCAGCGGGTGGAACAGCTCGCGCCCCTTGCGCCCCGTCGCCTGCTTGACCGCATTGGTCCACGCCCCCCAGGTGGAGACGTCCCACGCACCTTGGGGCAGCACTTGGGCCGCCTGGGCCAGGAAGCCCGCATCTTCCACCACCGGGGTGATGGGGCCGGCCACCACCGGCCACCACTGGGCGGCGTCGGCCAGGGAATTCAGATTGGCTTTCACCGCGTCCCAGAAATCGGCACCCGCCGCTTGCAGGCCCAGGGCGGCCAGACGTGCCGCCACCTGATCAAACGTCAAGGTGTGCAACATCTTGGTGTTCAGATGGGCCAGTTCGGCCGGGTCGAACTTGGGGGTGGCGCGGCTGAAATGGCCGATGTCGAATTCGTCCACCAGACGCTCCAAGCTGTCGCGCAATTCGATGGCGTCGGACGTGCCCAGCTTGGCCAGCAGGGAATTGACCGCCATGGGTTCGATGCCCTGCTCGCGCAGGTCGGCCAGGGACAGCGAGCCCAGGCGCTTGGACAGCCCGGCGCCCGAAATGTCGGTCAACAGCGGCAGATGGGCGAAGGCCGGAGCCTCGGCCCCCAGGGCCTGGAACAGCTGAATTTGCGGCGCCGAATTGGTGACGTGATCTTCGCCACGGATGATGTGGGTGACGGCGAATTCGATGTCGTCGACGACACTGGGCAAGGTGTACAGGAAAGTGCCGTCGGCGCGGATCAGCACCGGATCGGACAGCGACGCGCAATTGACGTGGCTGTCGCCGCGGGCCAGATCGTCCCAGCGGATATCCTTGTGGTCCAGCTTGAAGCGCCAATGGGGCTGGCGCCCCTCGGCCTTGTACTTGGCCAGGTCGTCGGCGGAAACGTGCAGGCCGGCGCGGTCGTAGACCGGCGGCAGGCCACGGGCCAGCTGGCGCTTGCGCTTGTAATCCAGTTCGTCCGGGGTTTCCCAGCAGGCGTAAAGCCGGCCGTCGGCCCTAAGCTTGTCGGCGGCTGCCTGATATTTGTCCAACCGCTTGGACTGCCAGGCCTTCTTGTCCCATTCCAGGCCCAGCCAGGCCAAGTCGCGGCCGATGCCGTCCTCGAATTCCTTGGTGGAACGGGCCAGGTCGGTGTCGTCGTAGCGCAGCATGAAATAGCCGCCATGCGCCTTGGCGAACAGCCAGTTGATCAGGGCGACGCGGGCGTTGCCGACGTGCAAAAGCCCGGTGGGGCTGGGGGCGAAGCGGACCGTGACGGCCATGGGATCGAAGCGAGTCCAAGGGGTTGGGAAGCAAGCCCTCCCCTATAGCACCTCGATATGGCGGCAACAAGGCCGCTGCGGGTCACACCGAGCGGGTGAAGCCGTTGGTGATGGGATAGCGGCGTTCCTTGCCGAACGACCGGCTGGTGATCTTGACGCCGGGCGGCGCCTGACGGCGCTTGTATTCGGCGCGGTCCAGCATGCGCCACACCCGACGCACCATGGCTTCGTCATAGCCTTGGGCGACCAGGGCCTCGACGCTTTGCTCGCCTTCGATCAGGCCGGCCAGAATGCCGTCCAGCACGTCATAGGGCGGCAGGGTGTCCTGGTCCTTCTGGTCGGGCTTCAACTCGGCCGAAGGCGGCTTGGTGATGACGCGCTCGGGCATCACCGGACCTTGCGGCCCCAGGCCACCAGCGGGAAAATTGGCGTTGCGCCAACGGCAGACGGCGAAGACGGCGGTCTTGTAGACGTCCTTCAACACCGCGTAACCACCGCACATGTCGCCATAAAGGGTGGCGTAGCCGGTGCTCATTTCCGACTTGTTGCCGGTGGACAGCACCATGGGGCCGAACTTGTTGGACAGCGCCATCAGGGTCAGGCCGCGCGAGCGTGATTGCAGGTTTTCCTCGGTGATGTCGGCATTGGTGCCGGTGAAGAACGGCGCCAGCATCTGATCAAACGCCCCCATGGCCGGACCGATGTTGACATTGTCCAAACGGCAGCCCAGCAATTGCGCCACGCCCGCGGCGTCATCCAGGCTTTCCTGGCTGGTATAGGGCGACGGCATCATCACGCACCACACCTTGTCGGGGCCCAAAGCGTCGGCGGCCACCGCCGCCGCCAGGGCCGAATCGATGCCGCCCGACAGCCCCAGCACCACGCCGGGGAAACCGTTCTTGCCCACATAATCGCGCAGGCCCAGCACCATGGCCTGGTACAAATCCTCGTCGCGGCTGGTGGTGGGCTCCACCGGGCCTTGCACCGTCCAGCGGCCGCCTTCCTTGCGCCATTGGGTGGTGACCACCTGTTCGGCCCAGGACTTCAGCCGCACCGCCACCTGACCTTGGGCGTCAAGCACGAAGGACGCGCCGTCGAACACCAACTCGTCCTGGCCGCCCAACTGGTTGACGTAAACCAAGGGCAGATTGGTTTCGGCCACCCGCGCCCGCGCCCGTTCCAGACGCACGCCCACCTTGTCCATTTCGAAGGGCGAGCCGTTGGGCACCACCAATATCTCGGCACCGCATTCGGCCAGGGTTTCCGCCACGTCGGAATACCACATGTCCTCGCACACCAGGACGCCCAGCCTGACGCCACGAAACTGCACCGGACCAGGGACCGGGCCGGGGGCGAAGACGCGGGCTTCGTCGAAGACGCCGTAATTGGGCAGGTGATGCTTCAGCCGACTGGCGGCGACGCGGCCATGATCCAGGATCAGGGCGGCGTTGTGCAGCTTGCCGGCCACCCGCCAGGGCGCGCCGACCAACAGCGCCGGGCCGCCGTCGGCGGTGTCGGCGGCCAAAGCCTCGACCGCTTGTTCCACCGCATCCAGAAAGGCCGCCTTCAGCACCAGATCCTCGGGCGGGTAGCCCGACACCACCAGTTCGGGGAACACCACCAACTGGGCGCCTTGGGCCGCAGCCTGGGCACGGGCAGCCCGGATGCGGGCAACGTTGCCGGCGACGTCGCCAACCACCGGATTGATCTGGGCAAAGGCAAGGGACAGGCTGTCGGACATCAGGAAAACACCGCCAAAAAACCAAGCCCCCGAGCCTATGGCCCGGTGCCGGGACTGTCAATTCCTGCTAAACTGCCAAGATTGACGGCGGGGGGCCAGACATGAGCGACAGCGACACATCCGGCGGCCTGAAATCCTGCGAGGCCATCGCCAACACCATGATCGGCCATTTCGTCACCCGGCTGGAAGTGGAAGCGGCGCGCCAGGGCGGCCTGACCGCCCAAGACGTGCGCCGGCTGGCGGAACAGTTCATGGGCCAGGAAATGGCCCGTTTCCAGCCCACCTTCCGCCGTTCCTACGACAGTTGCACCGCCCTTCGCGAATCCCGGCAATGGGAAAGCACCCGCCGCCGCCCCTTCGACCGCGTGCTGATGAAATCCTTCGCCCATCTGTTCCCGGCCCGCCAGGGCGACGACGGCGGCCAGGGCTTGCTGTCGCGCCGGGTCATCCCCGGCTTCAACATGGCGGTGGACAAGATGATCGGCCCCGCCCTTTACGAACAATGCCAGGCCAAGTCGCAAGCCATCCTGGAACGCCACCGCACCAGCAGCGGCACCCATGATTGGGCCGCCGTGCAGGCCGACCCGGAAACCCACGCGCTGACCAACGACGTGCTGGTGGTGGTGGCCCATTACTTCGCCCATTTCGAACGCCGCCGCGACTGGTTCCTGACCCTGGTCAACTCGCATCTGGGCAAGGTGGCCGCCACCGCGCCCGACGTCCATTGGCAACTGACCGAGCACGGCTTCGCCGAGTTGATGCGGGCCTTGTTCGCCGATCTGCGGGCCGCCCTGGTCAGCGCGCCGGCGGTTCTGCGCAAACGCTATGGCGACCACACGGTGGACACGGTCGAGGCGTTCCTGCGGCGACTGGACCAGGTCTAGGTCGGCGGAAAGGCGAACCAGGCGGACGCGGCGGCGAAGCCCAGCACGGCGCCCAGCAGCACCAGGCCGATGCCGGCGCCGATCTTCCAACCGGCATCGCGCCCCAAGGCCGCCTCGGCCAGTTCGGGGGCCTCTGTCCAACCGGGATCGGGCATCTCGCCGGGCTCGGGAATGGCCAGATTCGAGCGCCGGCCTTCGTTTTCCGCCGCCCACACCGCCAGCTTTTCAGCCCCCAGGTCACGATTGGTCCCCGTCGCCTCGCCGCCCATGTGGCTGGCCCGGTTCAGCAGCAGTTCCGCCAGACGCAGATAGGCCCGGGCCGGCGGCGATTGCGGCGCCATGGACACCACCGGCAGGTCACGGGCGGCAGCTTCGATCACCACGTTGTCGCGCGGCACCAGGACCGGCATCACCCGGTGGCCGAACTCGGCGATGATGTCTTCCGACAGCCGGTTGGTCAGCTCGGATTCCTCGGTCATGGTCAGCAGGATGTAGATGCTGTGCAGGTCGTGGTTATAGCTGGACCGCACCCGGTTGACGTTCCACCATGCCTTGTGCAACCCGTCCAGGGCATGCGGGCTGGGCATCACCGGCATCACCACCATGTCGGCGGCCACCAGGGCGTTGACCGAAACCACGCCGGGCGCCGGCGGACAGTCGATGACCACCACGTCCACGGTGTCGGGAATCTTTTCCAGGGCGCGGGTCAGCACCGCTTGGCATTCCGGCTGCAGGGCCAGTTCGATGTCGGCCCAGGCCAGTTCGTCGGAACCGCCAACCAGACGCAGGTTCTCGAACGGCGTTTTCCTCAGGCAATCCTCGAACGGCACCTTACCGGTCACCAATTGATAGGCCCCGGTCGAGATGGGCGGCGTCACCCCCACATTGGTGGTGGCGTTGCTTTGGCTGTCCAGGTCCACCAGAACCGTGCGCTTGCCCAAAGCCGCCAGACAGACCGCCAAGTTGACGCTGGTGGTGGTCTTGCCGACCCCGCCTTTTTGATTGAAGACGGTAATGATGGTCGGCTTGGTCGCCTTTGCCACCTCTCCGTTTTCTTCGGCCATGCGCTTACCCCACCGGTCACTGTCGCCAAGAACAATACAGCCTGCCCCGGCTGTGGGAAACACTCTTGGCCGTCCGGGCCTGCCGACGCAGTGATCAGCCCGACGCGCCCAGGCGAAACACCGGAATTATTTTCGTCAATTTGGCCTAAATTGATCAAAAAGCCTGTTGGCGAAGGATTGGCTTGCACCTATACTCGCGGCCTATGAGCAAGCCGTATTTTGAAATCATCCGCCTGATCGAACGCCTGCACCGTCACTTCCTTGACGTGCTGCGGACGGAATTACGCCGACTGGGCATCGACGACATCAACGCGGTCCAGGCCTTGCTGCTGTATAATATTGGCGAAAACGAAGTGGTAATTCGCGATCTCAAGGATCGTGGTTACTACCAGGGCTCCAATGTTTCCTACAACATCAAGTCGCTGACCGAATACGGCTACATCACCCAGGAACGTTCGACCCATGACCGACGTTCGGTGCGCCTCAAGCTGACCGACAAGGGCCTGTCGCTGTGTGCCGGCGTGCGCGCCTTGCAGGACACGCTGTCGGCCCAGTTCGGCGACGACGATTCCGCCAAGGCCCTGCAGGGCACGGTGGACACCATGCTGCGGCTGGAACGCACCTGGAGCGACTTCATCCATTACGGCCAGCCGCGCCGCTAAGCGCAGCAGGCGCCCCGTGCCGGGGCCGCTCAACGCCGCGCGGGCTTGTCGTGGATTTCGCCCTGACTGCGCCTGATCGAAATCCACGCTAAATCCCTCTTGGATTTCACCGTCCCCTTTGCAAGGCGGGCGGTTTTTTGCCATAACCCCCACTTCGTCCGCGCGTCCCTTTCCAGCCGAGGCCCGATCATGTCGATTGCCCGTTATTCCCGCCCGCAGATGACCGCCATCTGCGACTAAATCTGGAAAGGTAGCGAAATCAGACATTTACCGAAGGGTGCGAGATACCTTTTGTATCCCCTATTTGGGCACCATATAGCCCCCATTGATTGCCCGCCATCCATTGTTTCGCCCCCCATTCACAAATCAGTGGATGGTGATGGTGAGGCTGGAGCGGGAGACGGGAACCCAACCTAGGTAGCCCGGGGCAATCGGCAGGTCTTCCGGTTCCAACCCAGGAGCCAGCACCACGAAGCAGTCCGACCGCGCATCCGAGCGGGCGAATACGCTCCAGCCAAATCCGACTGCTGCTGCTACGGCGGCGGTGAGGCGGTCGCAGACCACACCTACCAACGTGCCGTCCTCATTATGGAATCCGTAGGCGTGCGCGTGGAGCACTACGCAGCGATAGCCTGTCATCGTTGCCTATGGCTTCGTCCGCAGGCGCTTGTCGGTGGCCTGGACGTCGGCCACAGCGGCATCAAGCTCTCCCGCCAGCACCGATTGGGCAATGACGGTCAGAGCAGCCTCCAGGGCGTCAAGATCGGGGCACGTCACCACGGCCTTGCCATCGTGCAGCGGCAAGGCCCGATGCCCATAAAAGACCTCCAGGCAGATGTGTCCCTGAGGAGAGCGCCAGAACCATTTGCGAGGCCGCAGGCGTTGGACACGCTCACTGCCGTCCTTGCCGGTGACAGTCTTGGTCAGATTGACGGGCTGGCCGGTGCGCTCGGCCTGGATGAATAGGCGCTGATTCTGGATACCCTTCAGGACAGCCGCACGCGCCTTGGTGATCGGCGTGTCGGGGGCATCGGTGGGGCGGTGTTCGTCAGTAAACTTGAGCGAGGAAAGCACGACTTGGCCTCAATCAATGTTGAGGCTCCATCGTATCACGATGCTGTATCTGTCAAGGTGCGAACGCCAATAAAGTACGGCTATAAAGCTCTTTGCTCATCAGCAAACTCAGTTTCACATCATCAAAACTGCTAACCTCCCCCATCTTCACCAGCCTACGAGCCGCAATGGACCAAACTTTGGCGGCTTCATCTGCCTCTCGGGCGAGAAAGCTGCTGATCAGCAGGTTTCGGAACTCGTCCACGGTCGTGTACCAATCGGATAGGAAGGTGAGTTCATCTTTGCGGAGAAGCAGCAAGGTTTCGTCCTGCGCCTCCACCAGCAGGAGGCGGTGATGACCTTCCACACCCCAGACCTCGGCTACAAGGTAATGGGTCAAAAACTGGCCCGCCGCCCGGAAGTTGATGCCGTATCGGTCCCGTATCAGCCCGGTGATGGTGGGCGGGATGCGCCACTCGCCCTCAATGGCCTCACGGGTCCATTCGTGGAGCGACAGATATACGCCCGATTCGTCGGCCACCACCGCCTCCTCGGGCACCAGGGCCACGCGCATCATTGGTCACCATCCTGGGGAAAATCGCCACCCGAGAAGCAATGGACCAACGCGGCCCGAAGCCGAGAGATTTGCTCACGATCACCGATCCTAAAGAGATGATGGAGGCGGCCATACAGGGCCAGCAGATGGGCCTCGGCCTCCTCAATCTCCTGGATGGTGGCAGCGGCCACCATCACGGCGGCAGCATCTTCCAACGGAGCCGATTGTGAATCCCCGATGCGCGGCGGGAAGAACATCAGCCCTTCATCGTCAGCGGTGAGTTTGAGGGTCAGGAGCGCGTCATCATCGGCGATGATAGGCTGGACGGCATACCCCACCGCCACAGAATGGCGCAGGAACCGGATCAGCCCACCCAGCGTCGTATCGGCGTCGGTGTCCGGGTCATCCATCAGCATCTTGGGCGACAAGTTGTTTTCGGCCCATAGCTGGCGGAGCAACACTCGTCCATCATCGGTCGCCTGGGCATAGGCGCTGGCATCTGGATTCTCTTCACGGTCGGCATCCCACAGCAGAAGATGGATGTTTGGGGCGTTCATTTTGCGCCTCCCTTGCGGCAGCGGGCGGTGATGTCGCGGAACACACCATCCCTAAACTCGGCCACCATCCGGTGGGCGACCTTCCGCGACTCTGAGGCATCAAACCCGAACACGATCAGGTCTCTGAACTCGTCCTCCAGTTCCGTCAGCCGGGTATGGAGTTGAGCCATTGAGTCCACGCTTGGCTGCTTGCCGCGTGCTTTCAATGAACGGACATAGGATGGGCGCTTGCCCATCAGATCACTCATCTGCTCTTGGGTTTCGGCCACCTTGGTGGCACGGCAGGCGCGCATCAGGTCGTCCCAACTCAACATTGGGCACCTCCCTCAACGCGGTCCTGGATGTCGGCACGAACCTTGACCACGAACTCCCTAAGAGTGGCGGTCGTGGGATCAGCCAGTGGGGTGGTCTCAGCCAGCTTCTCCAGTTCACCCAGCAGGCGCATCGCGGCAGCGAGCGATGGCTTGGTCTCGGCGCTTTCGCGGTTACGCCAGTAACCAGGGGAGCACCTGAAGAAGCGACGAGCGAAGTCGCTCTTGGATTGGCAGATGCGCTGGCTGGCGAGGAACCAGTAGAGCGCGTCATAAAGATCAACAGTTTGTGTCATTGGACACCTCCTTTCTCGGATATTTATCCGTGAAGGGGCGAATCGCCTTGTTTGGGGCGATTTTGATGTGTTTTGGCGGCTCTGTGATAAATACCTTTACCAAACTCTACAGGAGCAGCGACGGGGTTCCTCCACCCCATTCCGCCCGAGCACGGCGGACACCATTATGGTAGTTGAGTAGAGCAATGACCGGAGACATACCGACCTCATCGGCCCATATTGGATACCGAGGTTGCGAGCGCCGGGCTGATGGTTCATCAGCGAAAGGGGTCTCTCCACTGCTGGTGGGGAGCAAATGAAATGGGCAGATAGCGTCTGTCCATTCACGCCGCAGGGTAGACGCTTGATTGCTCTGTGGCGTGGCGTGCGCAAGCACAACCGTTGTGGTCGCAAGACCGGATGACCGTCCCCACGGCTGGTACAGGATAACCGCCAGCCGGGTGAATAACCAAAGGACGAACAAGCAGCAGGCCGAAGGGTCAGATCAGAGACACCCTCCAGCTTACATCCCCCTCATTGATGAGATAGGCGAGGCCCCTGGCTGGCCTCTTTATGCCCGGTCTCATCAATGGGGGGGATTGAGCTATTCGCAGCAAACCTCTGCTATCAATCAGAAACGCAAATCTCAAGAAATCCGCGATTGAGCGTCAGCCGAGCGCAAGCGAGAGCGAGCGAAAATCGCCGGATGTGCGACAGCACAGCCGCTTCACGAGACCAAGCCCTTGTTGGACCTATTGCTCTCCTTGGACTTCTTGCTGCTCCTTGTGCGTGGAGTCAGGGCTGACGCCCGTTGCCGCTGCTGGCTTCGCCACCAGCAGCAACATCCGGCTCCTTGTCGCTGGCGCTCGCTCGCGCTCACGCTTGTGCGACGGAGCCGGGTTACCATTTCCCCTATGGGGTTCCCATTGGGTAGGTGAAGGAACTGGAGCGAGGGGAACCCGCGCGATCACCCCGATGCTACCCCGGTAGCGCCGATGACGGGCCGGAACAGGCCCATTTGTATGCCAAGAAGACTCCCGCCCGATCAATCGGGTGGGTAATAGAGGTCGGGATTCACGAACGTGGAATACAGGTCGCTGCCGCAATCCGAGCGATTCCTGCGCGGCTCGTTGTTCATCGTGTTGGTGAAATAGCACTCCACGTAGCCGCGATAGCGGGCTGCCGTGGCCTGACAGGCCGACACATCAACCTCACCATAGGTCAGTTGTCGCATCGCCTCCTGGAACCGCGCCATCTCCTCACGGGTATCCCTCATAAAGATTTCCCGGCTGTTGTGCTGGACCCAGCCCTGGTCCGACATATCGTAGCTGTTCGCATAGACCTGATTGACCCAGGTATTGACGGTGCGGACGACCTGTTGGCGCAGGCCGTCGCACTCCGTCACCTTCCGCTTCATCTCAAGGGCGCGTTGCTGCTGGGCGCGCTGTTCCGGCGTCGGGGTGTAGCCCCCATTGGGAAAGCCATACATATCGGCAAACGCCGAGGATGGGGCAGTCGTCAGAGCGCCCAGAAGCAGCGCGGCAACGGCGGAGCGGATCATCGTCCCAGCCTTACTGGACGCTTTCAATCTCGGCCTTGCCGGTGGCGATGGTGTAGGCGCAGTTGTAATAGACTGGCTGCTTCTGACCGCGCCCCAGGTCAAGAGTGATGTCCGTGCCGTGAATCTTAATCACGTTGCCATCCGAGGTGGTCCATCCGAACTGGGGCGTCCAGTTAGTTTGTGATCCCGGAACCGCCTTCCGCGCCTCCTGCTGGCAAGCGCCCCAAGCGGCATAGCTCCTTTCATCGGCGGCAAGATACTGCTCGGGCGTGATGCCCCATTTCGCCGCCATCTCCTTGGCCTTCACCAACTTCTCTTGCTGCTCGGCCTCCTTCTTGGCCGCGTCCGCGCTCTGCTTTTGCTGTTCCGCCACAGCGGCAGCTTCCTTCTCTCTAGAAGCTTCAATCTTCATATTCGCGCTGAAGACGAAGAGCAGAGCCGCGACGATGCCCGCGCCTACCTGAAAGCCCCTACGATTCTTGACCAGTCTTTCGTTGGTGACGTTTCCTTTCTGGAGATAGCCGATGAAGATCACCAGTGCGAAGGCAAGCACGAAGGCAATCTGCCCCGAAAACTTGACCAGAAGGGCGATCACGCCCATCAGCAGCAGGAATGCCAGTATGTTCTTCATCGTTCCCCTCTCCACAGGCCGTGCCGCCCCACCGACCGCGTGAGCAAGTCACTTGGGCAGCCCCAATGAGCACAAACTTGATCTATCACATCAAGTTCAGCCCGGCAATCTGCGTCATTCTACGGTGGATATGAAGGGATAATGGGGTTCTGACGCCCCAATGAGGCTCAGGTAAAAATCCGTATGATTGTGTCAATAGGCTCCAACACGCCCCGCACAGAGAATGCGGGGTATGGAAATGGAGCTTGGAAGACGCATTGGGAGTCGAATCCGGCAGTTGCGCGAAGAGCGCGGGCTGACGCAGGCGCAGTTTGCGGAAATGACCGGCAAGGCCGTTGAGACCATCTCCAATATGGAGCGTGGCAAGACGATCCCTGGTCTGCTCACCCTGGATCAGTTCGCCCGGCATCTGGGCGTTCCATTGGAAGAAATGGTGAAGTCCAACCAGCCGGAAGCCGATCCCCATTCCCAGAACGCCGCCATCGTGGCGGCTGCCGCCAGACGGCTGCCCGACAACGAAATGGAGTTGGTGGCGGGGATGATCGGACTGCTGGACAAACAGCGCCGCAAAAGCCGCCGATCCCAGCCGTAACGGCGATCAGGCGGTTTGGTGGACCATTTCGGCCAGCCAGCCCCGGATTGGACGCAAATCCCCACCCATTGGCGCGCCGTCATCTCCACCGCGTCCAGGTCCGTCATCGCCGCCTCGGGTGTCTACGGAGAATACGTTATGCGGTCTGCCCGAACACCTGGGCTAACAGCGATTGGGCCATCTGTTCCGCTGCCGTGGTGGCGCGGTCGTTGAGGGACGAAATGCCCTCCACCTCGGCCACGCGCTGGGCGAACTCTTGCTGGAGAGGCACAGGGGGGGCGGGGATAGGTAAGGCCGTTAGCACATCCATCTCAAGCTTCTTGGTGCCGTGCGCCGCAGTGGAAATCTTCGCGAGCAGATGGTTATGGAGGCACTGAAGGCACCACCGGATGAACTGTTCGCTCATTCCCGGCTTCGGCAACATCGCTTTGAGGTCCTGGTTGATCGCCACCGGAACCGCATTCACACGGATCGGTATGGTGTGGGCAAGGATCATTCCCCGCACCACGATGAGGACTGATCCGGCTGGTATCAGTTTTAGGTTCGTTTCAGCAAAGGCCGCATCAGAAACCTCGTCTTCAGCGGCCACGATTGGGTCAGCTTTCATATCCTTGGCAGAAACCCAGGGCGTACCATCAGCCCAATATCGCGGCTCTTGCTTGGAGGGGGTTGCTCCGCTGACGAAACTAACCTCTGCGTCCAATCTGGAGACAGGCCACCCCTTGGGGTTCGTGGCCGGGTCGCCGAACATATCCACGAACAGCGCCGGGATGATGTCGCGCGCCTTGGCCCGTGCCTCCTCCCGCAGCCGCCGGATGCTGGCCGCGTGATTGAGGATGTCCACGATGTGGCGCTGCTCGTCCAAGGGCAGAACCGGAACGGGAATGCTTTCCAGGTAGCCCGCAGACAGACTGTGGACGGTCGCGCCCTTCTTGACGCCCACGACCAGGGCACGCGGTTCCGCCGCGCGCAAGAGCCAGAAAATGAACTCTGGCAAGAACCTGGTTTCGTCAACCACCAGGGCCTTGATGTCTTGGTTGAAGGCGACCGGGCGAGTGGTTAACCCGATGGGCAGCTTTCTGACCAGAATACCCGAACGCACCACAACCAGGATGCTGGCCGTGGGGACAAGTTTCGTCGCCGATCCCTCCACCGCGTCTGCTGAAATGTGGTCCTCGGCATCGGAAATGCGGTCCTCGCCCATATCCTTCGGGGAAACCCAGGGAATATCGCCCACCCAGAACGAGGCGTTTGCTTTGCTGGGGGTTCCGCCGCTGTAGATCGTCGCCACTTCCCGCAGGGGAACCGTGGCAACCGCAACCGGCTGGATCGCAGTCATCAAGCCACCCGCTCCCGCAGCTTGTCCGCCAGGGCGTCCAGTTCCGACAGGATATCCCCTTCAATGGCGCGAAGCTCGTCCAGCAGTTCCAACGGATCGCGGTGCTCCACCTGGGCCTGGGATTGAGGCCGATACCGACCCGCCGAGAGATTGAAGTCGGCGGCGCGGACGGCATCCAGGCCAGCGAACCACCACTTCTCCGACCATTCCGCGCTTTCGTCGCGTGCCTCCCATTCGCCCCACAGATCGCCACGGCGCTGATAGGCGTCCACCAGCACCGGCAAGTCGTCGGCATCCACCGGGGTGTCGTGATTAGCGTCCAGCTTGTAGCCGTCCGCGTCGGCGTGAAGGAACAGCACCTTGTCGGTGGTGCCGCCCTTGCGGAACAGAAGCACGGAGGTCTTCACGCCCGAATAGGGCTGGAAGACGCCGCCGGGCAGGCTCATCACCGCCTCCACGGTGTTGTTCTCCACCAGTTGGCGGCGCAGTTCCTTGTGCGCTCCGGTGCTGCCGAACAGCACGCCCTCGGGCACGACCACGCCGCAGCGCCCGCCTTCCTTCAGCGAGTTCAGCATATACTTGAGGAAGAGGATTTCGGTGGCGGTGGAGGCGCCCACCTTCACATCGTCCACCACCCGGTCCTTGTCCAGCTTGCCCGAGAACGGCGGATTCGCCAGCACCACATCGTAGCCGTCCAACGGAAGGCCAAGCTCGGCCTTCTCTGTGCGCTCCATCGTGGTCGTCAGCGCATTGCGCTTGAGGATTTGGACATTGGGCAGCCCGCGCAGGGTCAGGTTCATCGTGGCAAGGCGGACCATCTTGGGGTCAACGTCGTTGCCATAGAACGTGGCATTGGAGAGCTTGTTGGTCATCGCCGCCGAGAGCTTGTCGCCCCAGCCACGCTTCACCATCTTGCCGTCCAGTTCTGCCTCAAAGATGCCCGCAGGGGAGGAGTTGGCGAGCCGGATGTGATTGTAGGCAGCCACCAGGAAGCCCGCCGTGCCCGCAGCCGGGTCGTAGATGGTCTCCGTTACCCTGGGGTCCACCATCTCAACGATGGCGCGGATGATGTGGCGCGGGGTGCGGAACTGGCCCAGTTCACCGGCCTGCTTGACCTGCTTCAGCACATATTCAAACAGGTCGCCCTTGGTGTCGGCATCGGCCTCGTCCAGCCGCAGCTTATCAATCAGGCCGACCACCTGGGTGAGCACGGTCGGCTCATCAATGCCCAGTCGCGCGCCGGTCATAAAGTTCATCGCCGACCGCTCGGCCACATCGGTGAAGAATGGAAACACCTCGTCGCGAACCCACCGCACCAGGGTTTCACCGGCCATCACATTCCACTGTGACCACTTCATCCGCTCGGCGGGCACCTTGGCCTGTCCAGGAGCATTGAGGGGATTCTTGATGGCCCACTCACCCGCGAACATTGAGGTGTAGTCGCGCTTGGTCGCCCTTGCCCGCATCAGGTTGTCGGCGTCCATCCCTTCCACGAGATAGAAGAAGAAGAAGAACGAAAGCTGTTCAGCGTTGTTCAGCGGGTCCGGGAAGCCGCCGCCATAGAGGTAGTTGCGGATTTCATCAATGCCGCGCCGAAGCTCGGGGGTAAGGGGCATCGTCTGATCCTATCTCAATGCGCCGAAGGCTGTTCAGGGGCGGGGCCGTCGCCGCCGGGAGCGGCAGGAAACACGGCGGCGTTCAGGCTGGCAAGCATCTCGTTCAGGGCGTCATCGCCGCCGAACACCTGTCGCGCCCGCTGGTAGCCGCCATTGAGGGAAAAGGGCGGCATAGTGAAATGGTAGGCTTGGAACTCCTCCATCTCACCCGCGTTGGCGCGGATTTGGCTCTCAATCATCCGCAGCCAGCGCATCTGCTCGGTGTCAAACGAGCGCCCGACCAGCCACGCCTCAAACAGCAGGCCCAACTCGGTGGCTTTGGCCTCCTGCTCGTCGGTGCGAATCAGGTTGCCGTCCTCGTCAACGGTGAACCATTCGCGGGTGGACGGGTCAATGTGGTCATAGATGTCCAGGGTGAGCAGTTTACGGGGTTGCGCGGTCGGGTCGCGGGGCTTGGACGGAATGACGAATCCGCCCTCACCTGCATCCTCGTCGTCGCCGTGGAAGTCGGTCACGCCCACGAAGTCAAACATCGTGAACGCGGACTTCTTGATGTGCGGGGCCTGCCGGGTGCCGCGCCCGCGCATCTGCTGATAGAGGATGGTGGACTTGGTGAAGCGGGCCATCACCAGATTGACCACCTCGGGGGCGTCAAAGCCGGTGTCCAGCATATTCACCGAGACCAGGACCTTGGGAAACTCCTCGTCCTTGAAACGCTTGATTTTCGTGAAGCCGTCCACGGTGTCGTCTTCGCCCAAGCCCGACACAACGAAATCCGCATAGCGGGTCTGGGGAGACGGCTTCTTGTCGGCGAACTCCTGGTCAAACATATGGGCCAGGGTCTCGGCGTGCTTCTTCGTGACAGCGAACACGATGGTCTTGCCCCAAAGGGGTGCGCGCTTCACGCCGTCTTTGCCGGTGAAGCCCTTCTCCAAGACCTGACGAAACTCGCGCACGATGGCGCGGTTGCGCTCCGGGATAGTGAACTTCCGCTCCAGGGCTGACGGGTCCACGACGATGGAATCCGCACCATTGAACAGGGCCTCAAACTCGGCCTTCGTGGCCTCGTCCATCGCCGACCAATCAAGCTCGTCCCGCTTCACTTCAAACCCGCCCTCGGCGGCGGTCTTGACCGTCAGTGCGCGGTAGATGTGGTAGGGGAGGAGGTTGCCCTCCTGGATGGCCTGTTTCAGCGAATATGTGAACGTCGGCTCCTTAACCTCAAAAAACTTGAGGGTGTCGCGAATGAACTGGCCGTCCTCGGGATCGGGCAGATCATCGGCATCCTTCATCACGCAAGGCGTGGCGGTGAGGCCAACCTGGATACCATCAAAGTGCCGCAGGGTGCCCGACCACTTGCCGTAAATGCTCCGGTGGCACTCGTCCACGACGACAAGCTGGAAATACGATGCGGGGAGCTTGGCGTATTCGCCGATGAAGGTCTGAAGGGTGGAGATGGTGATACGCTTCTCATCCTGGAAGCGGCGGCCACCGCGCAGCACATAGGCGGGGTAATCGGGGAGGTATTCCGCGAAGGCGTCCTCGGCCTGCTTCGCGAGGGTGATGCGGTCCACCAGGAACAACACCCGGCTGACCACATTGGCTTCAAACAGTCGCTTGATGAAGGCGGCAGCGGTTCTGGTTTTGCCAGTGCCAGTCGCCATTGAGACCAGCATCTTGCGGCGGCCCAGGTTGATCTCCTGGCAGAGCGCGTTGATGCAGGCTTTCTGGTAGTCGCGCCCGGCGATCTTGGCGTCAATCGCCACCGTCATCGGGTCAACACGGAGCTTTCGCAGGGCTTCGGCGCGCTCAAGATCGGCCTGGGAGGAGAAGGTGGCGACCTTGCGGGGATGGGCTTCCTTCTCCCACTCCCAGAACCACACCTCCTCGCCGTTCGCCAGGAAGATGAAGGGGACGCCAAGCTGCTTGGCATAGGCCAGGGCCTGCCCCTCGGCCTCAACGGGATTGATGGACGCCTTTTTGGCCTCCACGACCGCCAAGGAATGACCGTGCCGGTTACACAGCACATAGTCGGCCTTGGTCTTATCGGGAAGGACATACTCGTATCGGACGCTCTTCCCGTCCGACAGGCTCCAGCCGACATCCCGTAACTGCGCGTCAATCTTTACGCGACTAAACGCCTCATTGGCCGACATCACGCGACTCCCCCAGCGACTTCAACAGTCTACCGAGGCGACATCGGGGCGACAACCGCGAGATGCTGTGTTAGGTAGTTAAAGCACCAGGGCGCGCACGCTTGGCGACCCACGAGGTGAACTTTTCGGGGGATCGGGGGATGGCGAAGGACTACGAATCTTACATTGCCGACTGCAAGGATGATGTTGCAGCTTGCATAGAAAATATGGGGTGCCAGCCAATCCTTTTTGTCGGCTCCGGTCTTTCCCGGCGTTACTTTGGTGGGCCAAGTTGGGAAGAGCTTTTGCAGAAGATGGCCGAACAATGCCCGGTCATTGGGAAGCCATTCGCCTATTTTAAACAAGCGTTCAAAAGCTACAGCGATATCGGTGAAACTTTTGCGGACTCCTACCGTGAATGGGCTTGGGGAAGTGGTCAGGCATTGTTCCCGAACTCAATGTTTACTCCCGAGACCAGGGCAGACGCTTACTTAAAGTTTAAGGTCTGCGAACACTTAGCCAGCATCACCCCCAAGTCTGCCGACCAAGTGAAAGACCCGGCCCTTCGGGCGGAGTTGGCGGCTCTGCAAGCGATTCGCCCGCACGCCGTTATCACGACCAACTTTGACAGCTTTTCGGAAGCGGTTTTCAGCGACTACGCCCCAGTCATTGGTCAGAAAATACTTCGCCATCAATATGCTTCGGTGGGAGAGATTTTCAAAATCCACGGATGCGTTTCGGATCACGCCAGCCTTGTCCTCACCACATCTGACTACGTTGAGTTTCAAAACAAAAAGAAATATTTGAGCGCAAAGCTTCTTGCCTTCTTCGCCGAACACCCTTTGCTTTTTGTCGGCTACAGTGCCAACGATGAAAATATAAAAGCCATTCTGTCTGACATTGACGAGATACTTTGTCCAAATGGAGAGCTTATACCCAACATCTATCTGGTTGAATGGCAGGAAAAAATCACAGAGGCATACCCTGCCAGGGAAAAGCTGATTTCAGTTGGGGGCGATAGAAGTGTGCGCGTCAAAAGCATTTGCGCATCCTCATTCCAGTGGGTGTTTGACGCATTTGCCGCAGATGAAGCGGCAATCAAAGTAAATCCTAAAATCCTCAGGTCATTGATGGCGCGCACCTATGAACTTGTTCGCCACGACCTTCCTAGCCGTGCGCTGGAGGTGGATTTCAAGGTGCTGGAGCACGCAGTCAGTTCAACCGATGAACTGGCGAAGGTTTACGGCATTACGACCCTGGACAATCCATCTGCTCTCAATGCCAAGTACCCATATCTCCTAACCAATCTTGGGGAAAAGTTGGGCGGGAAAGGGTGGCACTGCGCACACAAGTTGATTGAGCAGCTTCGGCAGGATACTGGAGTTGACATCAAGGCAAGTGATAACCGCTATCATATCGCCGTGAAAAGCGGAAAGACGACCATCAATCACAAATATTCTGAAGAAGCACTCGCCTTATTGAGCAGCCTTTCCGCTGGGCAAGAATACACTCTTGAACTTTAGCGGGAAACTCGCCCGTTCTTGGAAGGCGGCGACCCCACACAACGTCGCGCCCTAAGGGACGCGTCTCAAAAGACCGTGGTTCAGCGAATCACTGGGCGCTGGCGCTTATAGCGGTCAAATCCGTCTCATATACATTGTCTCATTGACGAAATGGGGATTCGTGATAGCGTTTTAAGAGGTAAATGAGACGGATTTGGACCAATGCTCGTCGGATACGCCCGCACCTCCACCATTGACCAGCAAGCTGGCCTGGAAGCCCAAGTGCGCGACCTAAAGGCCGCAGGCTGCGAAAAGCTGTTTTGCGAACAAGTGTCGTCGGTGGATGTCGTCGCCCGCGAGCAACTTGCTCTTGCACTGGATTTCGTTCGCGAAGGTGACGTGCTGATCGTGACCAAGCTTGACCGGCTGGCCCGCTCGGTCGCCCACCTCCTTCAGATCACGCAAACCCTGGAGGAAAAAGGCGTGGGCCTGCGCATCCAGAATATGGGGATGGACACCAGCACGCCGAACGGACGCCTGATGCTCAACTTGCTCGGTAGCATCTCGCAGTGGGAGAGAGAGGTAATGTTGGAAAGACAACGGGAAGGCATTGCCAAGGCGAAGGCCGAAGGCAAGTACAAGGGCCGTAGGCCGACCATCAAACCGGATGAGGTGCGCGCGCTGAAGGCCCAGGGCATTCGTCCGGCGGATATCGCCCGCACCCTCGGTATCGGTCGGGCCAGCGTCTATCGGGTGCTGGCCGACACTGCGGCAGGTGCCCATTAAGCCGACACCTCTTTTTCCAATCCTGGAACAGCGACCGGAACAACAATACGGTTCACTGCTTCGGCCATTTCAGGGATGGACAGCCCGTTACCATAACGCCCGCCTTGACCAAGGCCATTCAACGAGTGCCCTGATAACCGGAAGGCCGTCTTGAGGCTGATTCCGGCTCTATCTGCCAGATCAGCGAATAAGTGTCTGAAAGAGTGAAACTTCTTGCGCTTATCCGTGATGCCAAAGACGCTGCGCTGATCACTCCACCAGTTGGAAAACTCTTCAGATACTCTTTCACCATTCACCTCCTTCAACAGCGGAAAGAGTTGTCGGTCATTCGCAGCCTTACGCTCCCGGATGTATTGAATAAATCCAAGGCTAATAACGTCCTTGTGGATGGGTATGGCGCGGCGGGAGTGATAGTTTTTAATCCTCTTGACCACTTTTCCTGAATCATCAAAAGGAGAGAGGTCCAGCACCCAAACACCTTCATCCTTCTTGACATCCGTCAGCAGCAAGGCTGCAAGCTCCTCAAGGCGAGCACCTGTATAAAGGGCAAGAATAGGTAGCCACGCCTTATGGTCCCAAGGTTCTTGTGCGAAAACCGGATGAGAGAAAATAGCTTTAAGGTCATCGGCAGAATACGCAACGCCTTTCCCCAGAGACTTTTCCTCCTCCGAGACCTTCACAGAAACGCCCTGTGCTGGGTTTTCAGGTATGATGCCTTCGTTGGCAGCAAAAGCGCAGATGCTTTGAATCTTGCCAAGTTTCAGGGAAATGCTGCCCTTTGAAAGAGTAGGAACGCCCTTCTTTACCGCATACGCCCCTCGCTCCCTGATAGGAAGTTTCATCACCTCCTTGACGCGCGTGTTCGCAGGATGGGTGAAGAGTATTTCCTTAAAATCCCGAACCATCTTTCTTGTGACAGCCGAAATCGGAGATGCGAGTGACAAGCCCGCAACGTCGCAGAGCATTTGCCAATCTCGGCGTATCCCCTCCACCGTTTGTTCATTGGCCTTTGCCTCAAGGGAATACTTCCCGATGACATCATTTATGGATGCACCACTTCCGCTTGAGGAAACTGCTGTTGCATCCGGGGTGGTCTTCTCGTGATCTGGGGTCGGGAACGGGACAAACGAATGGACTGGTAATCCAAACCGCCCGAGCGTTCGGTAGAAGGTCGGGAAATCATCAGCGGGGATCACAGCCGCCAAAGCCTTTTCCACATAGGCATCATTGGCCGCCATCTGGACGGCGATTTCCTCCGGGGTGGCGGAACAGATGTGTCCTGGATCATTGCTGTCAGCAGCCACGTTTGGAGCCTGCGTGGCGTGAGCAAGCGCGGCTTGCTCCAGCACCTTCAGGAAGGTAGCTTCAACAGCGGGCATCCGCTTTTCAGCAATCCGCTTGTCTTTCGTCTCCAGGGATTTAATAAGTTCCCGCTTGCCGGTATAGGGTGCGGGCAGGAAGGGACGAAGGTGCTGCGGCACGACCTTTCGGTAGATGTAGGTGCCGTGTCGGTTTTGACTCATTAGAGGCCGTCGTGCCATTAGGTAGCCTTGTTTTTGTATCCCCATTTTGTATCCCCTGGCAAGACGACGCGCCCTCGCCAAGCCAAGGAAAACAAGGGGAACCAAGGCATTCCGCCATTCGGAGGCTGATTTTATGATTACTCGCTATTCCCGCCCCCAGATGACCGCCATCTGGGAGCCCGCCAACAAGTTCCGCATCTGGTACGAGATCGAGGCCCATGCCTGCGACGCGCTGGCGGAAATCGGCACCATCCCCAAGGACTCGGCGCGTGCCGTGTGGGAAAAGGGCGACAAGCCCTATACCCAGGCCCGCATCGACCGCATCGACGCCATCGAGCTGGAAACCAAGCACGACGTCATCGCCTTCCTGACCGAACTGGCCGAACATATCGGCGCCGATTCGCGCTTCGTGCACCAGGGCATGACCTCGTCGGACGTGTTGGACACCTGCCTGAACGTGCAGCTGACCCAGGCCGCCGACATCCTGCTGGCCGATCTGGACAACCTGCTGGCCGCGCTGGAACGCCGCGCCTTCGAATTCAAGGATCTGGTGTGCATGGGCCGCAGCCACGGCATCCATGCCGAACCGGTGACCATCGGCCTGAAGTTCGCCGGCTTCCATGCCGAGTTCCAGCGCAACAAGGCGCGCCTGCTGGCGGCGCGGGCCGACATCGCCACCTGCGCCATCTCGGGCGCGGTCGGCACCTTCGCCAACATCGACCCCCGCGTCGAGGAACATGTGGCCGCCAAGCTGGGTCTGGCCCCGGAACCGCTGTCCACCCAGGTGATCCCGCGTGACCGTCACGCCCAGTTCTTCGCCACGCTTGGCACCATCGCCAGCTCGATCGAACGCGTCGCCGTGGAAATCCGCCACATGCAGCGCACCGAAGTGCGCGAGGCCGAGGAATTCTTCTCGCCCGGCCAGAAGGGCAGCTCGGCCATGCCGCACAAGCGCAACCCGGTGCTGACCGAAAACCTGACCGGTCTGGCTCGCATGGTGCGTGGCTATGTGGCGCCCGCCATGGAAAACGTGGCGCTGTGGCACGAACGCGACATCAGCCATTCCTCGGTGGAACGCTATATCGGCCCCGACGCCACCATCACCTTGGACTTCGCCCTGGCCCGTCTGACCGGCGTCATCGACAAGCTGGTGGTGTACCCCGACGTGGTCGAACGCAACCTGAACCAGCTGGGCGGCCTGATCTTCAGCCAGCGGGTGCTGCTGGCCCTGACCCAGGCCGGGGTGTCGCGCGAAGACGCCTATCGTCTGGTCCAGCGCAACGCCATGAAGGTGTGGGACGCCGCCGGCGAAGGCCGCGACACCAAGGGCATGTTCCTGGCCAACCTGAAGGCTGATGCCGACGTGACCAAGGCGCTGTCGGCCGATCAGGTGGAAGCCATGTTCGACCTGGGCTACCACACCAAGCACGTGGACACCATCTTCCGCCGCGTCTTCGGCCGCGCGTAAGCCACAGACAAGACGACGAACGGCGCCATGCCCCATCCGGGCATGGCGCCGTTTTCATTTCCTTGCGGCGCCACCCCTCGAAAAACACCTTTGGGTGTTTCCTTGAATGAAATATCTACTTATGAGACAGTAACCGCTCTGCATTAGGCACAGCGCCATGTCAGCAAAAGACCGCCCTCCGAAGATGCCTGCGGGGCAAGGCCACACTGCCCCCAAACAGCCGAGCGCCCAGATGAAAGCCCCGGCACCCCCCTCTGCGTCGGCGCCGCCCCCGGTGCACTGGAATCCCGCAGCACGGCCGAACGTCGCCGCGCAACGAAAGCCCGCCGCGCCATCGCCGTCCCAACCGCCGGCCGTCCATTGGAACCCTGCCGGCCAAGTCCCCGTGGCGCCCGTCGGCAACACGGCACAGATGAAAGCGGCGCAACCGCCAGCCCGTCACCACGTGCCCCCGCAGATCCGTTGGGGCGCCAACGCCCCCAAAGCCGCCATCAGCGCACAGCACCAAGGGGACCGCCGTCTCCCTGGAACCATCCAGCCCATGTTTCAGAGTGACTTCGAACGGAAGGTCAATCCCAATGACCGGATCGTCCAAGTCCCCTACCAAAGAAGCCAAAACATGGGCTCCGACACCAAAAAATCCGTTGATCGTTATAAGGATGGCAGCGACACCGGGGTCTACAAACACTTCATTCCCGACAACTGGCTGCACAAGATTTACGAGGCCTGCCTTAGTGGCGCGAAGCTGGAGGTCGTCCCCTCGATCTCGAATTCACTTGTCGGACAGACGGTTCCACCGAAAAAATACATCAAAAGGGGATCGTTTCGTCTTCCCATCGCCAACACAGAAGAATTCAACTTCGACTCGGCGGTTCAATTCCAGACTTCGATCGACATCTCGCTCCGAAAATTCACCGAAAACCCATACAACATTTTTCGGGGCGACAGTGATGGCGATGGCGGCGGCACCAAAGTCGACATCCCCAAGACCCCAAGCACGAAACTGAAGAAGCGGCTGACGGAATTTGCTGAAAACTTAATCGCGCAAGCCGACAAATATCTGGGATACGAAGAAAAACTTATCTGTGACAAATATGACTGGGACGACCTGAAAGACATCATCGGAAAAGCCGTCATCACGTTGAACTCCCGCTGACGTCGCGGACTTCATATGGCGCCGTCCACAGCAGACACGAAAAGGCCCGCCGAAAAATCCTTCGGCGGGCCTTTGTCGTTTCAGGGCGAATGAAGATCAGCCCTTCAGTTCGGCGGTCAGCTGGGCGATGGCCATCTGCTGGCACTGGTCCACCTGGGCCTTGAAGTGGCGCTCTTCGATCTGCACGCCCTTGGCCGCCAAATCGCGGGCGACCTTGTGGGTGGCGTCGTGGTCGGGTTCGGAAAACTCGGCGTCGACCACCGACAGAGCATAGGCCTTGGCGGCGTCGCCAGTGATGCCCATCTGTTCGGCGGCCCACAGGCCCAGCAGCTTGTCACGGCGCACGTTCGCCTTGAACTGCATTTCCTGATCCAGCTTGAACTTGGCCTCGAACCCCTTTTCGCGTTCGTCGAACGTGGTCATGGCAGGCGACTTCCCTTTTGATGCCCCACTTACTTTGGAAGTGGTTGTCGTTTGAAACCTTTGCCAGAGTGGCGAACGTGTTATAGCCGTCATTGCCCCCGTCACAAACCGGATTTTCGCATGTGCACTTTGGTTTTGCTCCGCCGTCCGGGCCATGACTGGCCCATCCTGGTCGCCGCCAACCGTGACGAAATGGCGGGCCGCCCCTGGCTGGCTCCGGCCCGGCATTGGCCCGACCGCCCGGAAGTGACCGCCGGTCTTGACCAACTGGCGCAAGGATCATGGCTGGGGGTCAACGACCACGGGGTGATGGCCGCCATCCTGAACCGGGTGGGGACCTTGGGGCCGGCACCGGGCAAACGCTCACGCGGCGAACTGGTGCTGGACGCCCTGGACCATGCCGACGCCTCCGAAGCCGCCCGCACCCTTGCCGATCTGGACGGACGGTCATGGCGTCCCTTCAACATGGTGGTGGCCGACAACCGCGACGCCTTTTGGATCAAGTCGGAAGGCACCGGCGATGTCGTGGTGGTCGAAATCCCCCCTGGCCTGCACATGATTTCCGCCATGGACCTGGACGATTTGGCCAGCCCGCGTCTGGCCGCCTATCTGCCCCGCTTCCGCGCCGCCAACACCCCCGAGCCGGATTCGGGCGACTGGCGGGACTGGCAATCCCTGATGGCCGACGGCGGCGGCGGCCAGGACGGCGAGGAAACCGCCGCCATGTGCTTTTTGCGCCCCAGCGGCTTCGGCACTGTCTCGTCGTCGCTGATCGCGTTGTCCCGCAACCATACGCACAAGCCGTGGCAGTGGCTGTTCGCCCCCAAGGCTCCGGACCAGACCGCTTATATTCAGCTTTGAAACTTTATAATCTGTTGCCGTTTCCAACCCCTTAGTGTTAACACACCTGCGCTTTTGGATAGGGTATACGGAGGAAGGGCACCGTGAACATTCGCGCCATGATTGTTTCCGGCCTGGGCGTGGTCGTCGGCGTCTTCGCCGTCACCTCTTGGATCAACGAGCGAGCGGTTGAAAGCCAAGGCCCGCTGCTCAGTGAAATCACCGGCCGCGCGCAGCAGGTGTCCAGCCAATCCATCAAGCTTTACGGCGCCATCAAGGACATGAACCTGATGGTCGCCCAGGTGCAGCAATACCTGACCGACATTTCCGCCACCCAAGCCAAGGATGGCCTGGACGACGGTTTCGACAAGGCCCAGGAAGCCGCCGATTCCTATGCCGACGCGGTCAAGCGCGCCAACGATGCCGCTACCGCCCTGAAGCTGGACCAGATCACCCAGGCTCTGGCCAAGGTGGAAAGCGCCTTCCCCGCCTATTACCAAACCGGCCAGAAGATGGCCAAGGCCTACATCGCTGGCGGCGCCAGCGGCGGCAACCAACTGATGGGCGAATTCGACGAAACCGCCGAATTGATGCACCAGCGCCTGGATGCGGTCGCCGAGATGGTGGAGCAGGAAACCGCCAATTCCCTGGCCGAACTGGTTCTGGCGGCAGAGCGCGTCGAGGCCGGAAACGCCCAGGTCGCCCGCACCAACACCATCGCCGGCCTGATCGGCGTCGGCTTGGCCATTCTGATCGGTGCCGCTTTGGCTTGGCGTCTGGCCCGATTGTTCCAGCACCTGGGCCAAGACGTCCAGGCGGTGATGGAAGAAAAGCATGATCAGCACCTGAACCTGCAGGCCGACCGCAAAGACGAATTCGGCCCCATCGCCCGTGCCCTGGCGCAGTTCCGCACCAACGCCCAGCGCCTGCAGGTGATGCAGGAACAGCAGGCCCGTCAGGCCCAAGAGGCCGAGACCGCCCGTCGTCAGTCCCTGTTGGACATGGCCGACAATGTCGAGGTGGAAACCGCCCGCGCCGTGGAAAACGTCGCCCGCGAAACCGTGCAGATGCAGGATTTGTCCAGCGACATGGCGCGCTCGGCCCGGCATGTGGGCGAAAACAGCCAGGGCGTGGCCGCCGCCGCCGAGCAGGCGCTGCGCAACGCCCAGGCAGTGGCCGGTGCCGCCGAGGAACTGTCGGCGTCGATCCGTGAAATCGGCAGCCAGGCGACTTTGTCCACCCAGGTGGTGTCCGGCGTCGTCCGCACCGCCCAGGAAAGCGCCGCCACCGTCCATGATCTGACCGAGGCCATGGCCCGCATCGGCGACGTCGCCAAACTGATCAACGCCATCGCCGAACAGACCAACCTTTTGTCGCTGAACGCCACCATCGAGGCGGCCCGCGCCGGCGAGGCCGGCAAGGGCTTCGCCGTGGTCGCCCACGAGGTCAAGGGACTGGCCACCCAGACGGCGCGCTCCACCGAGGAAATCGCGCGCGAGGTGACTACGCTGCAGAACATCGGCCGTCAGGTGACCCAGGCCATTTCCGGCATCACCGCCTCGATCGAGGAAATCAGCGGCATCGCCAATTCCATCGCCGCCGCCGTCGAACAGCAGGACGCCGCCACCCAGGAAATCGTCCGCAACGTGGTGCAGACCAGCCACGCCGCCGAGGAAGTGGCCAGCCGCATCGCCACCGTGGCGTCCGAAGCCAACAGCACCGGCCGCTCGGCGGAACTGGTGCAAAGCCAGTTGGACAGCATCTCGGTGCGTGTGCGCGAACTGAAAAGCATCCTGAACGCGGTGGTGCGCCACGCGTCGCCCGATGTGGACCGCCGCCGCAATCTCCGTATTTCGGTCTCGGATACCGTCGAAATCCGCATGGGCGACACCACCATGGCCATCCGTCTGGCCGATCTGTCCCTGTGCGGCGGACGTCTGCTGGACGTGCCGCCGATGACCGGCGAAGGCGAAGGCAGCCTCAGCGTTCCGGGACTGGACGGGCGCCTGCTCTTCACCGTGGTCGAGCAGACCGAAACCCATATGCGCATCCGTTTCGACGATTCCAGCCCGGAAGCCGCCCGTCTGGCCGCTTTCATCGCCGACCGGCACGGGAAAAAGCGGGCGGCCTAGGCAAGCCCGCCGTGGCGATTGTTTCAGGTCGCCATCCCTGCTATACCAACCGCATCGGCGACGGGGCCCGCAACGGCCCCGCGCTTCTTGTTTCCCCGGCGCCACCGCTTGCGGTCGCGCCTCTTCGATCCGGAAGTTTTCCACATGGCTCGACGCAGACAGATTTACGAAGGCAAGGCCAAGGTCCTTTTCGAAGGCCCCGAGCCCGGCACCCTGGTCCAGTACTTCAAGGACGACGCCACCGCCTTCAACAACAAGAAGAAGGGCACCATCACCGGCAAGGGTGTGCTGAACAACCGGATCAGCGAATACCTGATGATCAAGTTGGGCGAGATCGGCATCCCGACCCACTTCGTCCGCCGCCTGAACATGCGCGAGCAGTTGGTCCGCGAAGTCGAGATCATTCCGCTGGAAGTGGTCGTGCGCAACATTTCGGCCGGTTCGCTGGCCCAGCGCTTCGGCCTGTCGGAAGGCACGCCGCTGCCCCGTTCCATCGTCGAATACTATTTCAAGTCCGACGCGCTCGGCGACCCCATGGTGGCCGAAGAACACATCACCGCCTTCGGCTGGGCCACCACCCAGGACATCGACGAGATCATGTCCATGTCGCTGCGCGTCAACGACTTCCTGACCGGCCTGTTCCTGGGCGTCGGCATCCGTCTGGTGGACTTCAAGCTGGAATTCGGCCGCCTTTACAACGGCGACGACATGCAGATCGTCCTGGCTGACGAAATCAGCCCCGACAATTGCCGCCTGTGGGACCTGAACACCGGCGAAAAGATGGACAAGGATCGCTTCCGCCGCGATCTCGGCAATGTGGAAGACGCCTATCAGGAAGTGGCGCGTCGCCTGGGCATCCTGCCCGAAGGTGGCCCCCGCGACATGAAGGGCCCGGAGACCATGCAGTAAGACCGAAGCCCAGCGGGGAAACCCGCCGGGCTGAGGTTAGGCGCGACTGCGCCGCGCGGCTTATGCCGCGGAAGGCAAGGGACGCGGAAGCGTCCCGCCCGCCGCCTGAGGGGCATAAGTCGCCAGGACAGATTTTAAGCTTTGAAGGGAACGAAGCTGTGAAAGCCAAGGTTCATATCACTTTGAAGAACGGCGTCCTTGACCCCCAGGGCAAGGCCGTGCAGCACGCTTTGGGTTCGCTGGGCTTCGCCGGCGTCAACGACGTCCGCCAGGGCAAGTATATCGAGCTGGATCTGGCCGAGACCGACCCGGCCAAGGCCCGCGAAGCCGCCGAGCAGATGTGCAAGCAATTGCTGGCCAACACCGTCATCGAGAACTACTCGATCGAACTGGTGTAAGCGCGCCAAACGAAAAAGGCCGGAGCGGCGCAAGCCCTCCGGCCTTTTTTGTTGAACCGCGCCAAATCACACTCAATAATACAATATAGCGGCAAACAACTCCCCAGGAGAGGGTAATGAGCACCGGAAACTCCACGTCGGCAAAACAGATGCTTGACGGAATTTTTGATGATCGCCCTTCGATCGAATTCATCAAGGAACATTCATTCTTCAACAAAAATATCGATGTGAACGAATTTAATGAAAAAAGAAAGTCACTTACAGAACAGTGGAAACATCTACACAATAAAGATTCTTTTGACAACAAGATAGAGAATTTTTTTAAAGCAAATAGCTTAATAGAACAAAAAGACGACCAATTCAACGGAGCAATAAATTATTCTCGCCTGACGAATGAAGTATCGAAAAGGATCGAATCAGAAGATCCACTACAAATAATAAAAATTAACAGCAACATAGCAACAGCCGACCTTCTAAATGTTTCAGAAAGTCTAGAAAATCCAGATGAAATTAAAAGTATTTATAAAATAAGAAAGTTAACATCCGGATCAGGAAAAGGATCTGGGTTGAAAAATGATGAAGCAATTAAACTTAGAAGCTGCCTAAGGCAAGGAAGAGAACTATTCCTTTCCGGAAAAAATGGCGATCTTATGGCGAAGCCACTGAATTATTTCTATTCAGTGACAGCGTACTCTTTTGCCGTCTCGATACTAAACAACCCAATCCGATACGCATTGGAAAGCAAACCTGGTGGGCACGGAACGAATTTTCTACTTGAAAAAATGGAGGTTCAATTTGGAGGAGCTCAGGCTCTTGGTACTTTCTCTGAACTATTTACAGCCTTTCCGACTAGCATCATTAAAAACTCAGATACAGAGGTAATACAAGACAACACCGAATCAATAATTGCATTTTATAATAGCAAAATGTCCGCGACAACCGGGACACTATTAAGCATGATCCCTGAAATAAGACAGTACTACAAAATAATAACAAAGAACAAAGGCCGGACACACCCTCTAACAATATCACAGTCACGTGCATCATCATGGACGTTTGAAATCGGAGATGGAGAATCAAAGGCCAGCAACGACGACATACAGAGATCATTTCCAAACTGCAATATATCAGAGAAAAATGGTAAACACTACGTTACAGTAGCCGCCTCTGAACTACACAAAATAAAGGCATGCCTACATTCTGATTCCGCAGGAGCATTCTGGTACATAGAAAACCCATTCTTTCCAGTTATACTACCCAATTTCTGCGTCCACTTCTTGCTTACAAATATGTTCAGCAATGTAATGCGATATTCTCCTGATAGATGGGGGACCATCCTCTTGAATGAGGCGAACCACGATTGTTCACTAATTGTGAGATCATACCTATCGTGCTTTGAGCAGAATTTTCTCCCATCTGTGTTGCGGCTAGTATCTAGATTTTATCCTGTCACAATTTAAGCTAAGGCCGGAGCGGCGTAAGCCCTCCGGCCTTTTTGCTTTTCAGCCCTAAAGCTTGCCCAACACCATCCACCACAGCGCATCCAGCGGCAACAGCACCACCAGGGCGATGCCGGCCAGCAACAGGCACATGCGGACGAATTCGTGATAGGCGACGCCGGAAACAGGGATGGCGGCCATCAATGGCGGCACCTGATGGGGCAACAGGATGGTGGACAGGCCGGGAACCTGCAGCATGGCGATGCTGACCACCGAAAAGCCCGAGCGCGCCGCCAGCACGTCGGACATGGGCACCAGCACCGCCGGCACGCCGGGTGCCGTGGTCAGGACGCCCAGCAGCATGGGCATGATCACCAGCACCGCCCAGTCATGAAAGTCCCCCTGCCCCGACAGCGGCATCCAGCCCAGGATGGCTTCCGCCATCCAGACGCCCAAACCCAGCTTGTTGGCGACGGCACCCAGGCCGATGACGGCGGCGATGTGGAACAGCATGGCGGCATTGATCTTCTTGAACGAATCACGCCCCAGCATGCCCAAGCCCGGGGTCAGGCACAGCACCGCCCCGGCCAGCGCCACCCAAGCCGGCGAGATGTGGTGCAGGCTGTCCGTGACCCACAGCGACACCGCCACCACCAAGATAATGGTCAGGCGCTTCTCGCCACTGCTCATGGGGCCAGCCGCCGCCACCCCTTCGCCTTCGATGGGGCCGGGCTTGTCGTGGTACAGCAGGCAGATCAAACCCCACACCGCCAAGGCGCGGCCCAAGCCCAGGACCGGGAAATGCAGGATCAGGAAATCCATGAAGGTCAGGGTGTGGCCGGTCAGCTTTTCCAAGGTGCCGGCCAGAACCATGTTGGGCACGTTGGACGGCAGCACCGAAAAGGCCGGCATGAAAGTGCCAAACGCGGTGGCCAGCATCAGCCCGGTATGGCCACGGGTGCCGGGACGATAGCCCAGATGCACGGCAAGCGGCCCGACGATGGCCAGCAACATCAAGATGCGCCCGGTGGCCGACGGCATGAAGAAGATGGCCGCCAGCCCCAGGGCGCAGACCGCCGCCACCAGACGGGGATAGGACAGGCCTTCCAGCCCCCGCCCCCAGGTGGCGACACGCTTGGCCAAGCCGGTTTCCTCCATGGCCAGGCCCAGCACCAGACCGGCCAGGACCAGCCACAGGGCGGACGAGGTGAACCCCGACAGCACCACTTCCGGCGGCGCCAGCTTGAACAGCAGCAACAGGGCGAAGAAGCCCAAGGCGGTGACGTGGTCGGGCAAGAAGCCGCCCAGCCACAGCCCGATGGTGGCCAGCAGGATGGGCAAAGCCCAACCGGCGGCACCGCCGCCCGCCGCACCGATCCCCGCCACCTGGGCCAACAGGGCGCCCCCGGCACAGACCATCAGGCCGGTGCCCAAAAGCTTGGGCAGGGTACGGACGGACAGCACCATTACAGGACTTCGCCGCTTTCCTCGATGGCGGCGACCCGCAAGATGTTGGTGGTTCCCGAGCAGCCGAAGGGGACGCCGGCGGTGATGACGATGCGGTCGCCGGGACGGGCGAAGCCTTCTTCCTGGGCGGTCCGCGCCGCCGTCTGCACCATTTCCGAGAAGCTGCGCACGTCGTGGCTGACCACGCAATGGGCCCCCCACACCAGGGCCAGCTGGCGCGCCACTTCCAGACCCGAGGTCAAGGACACCACCGGCTGTTCGGGCCGTTCGCGGGCGGCGCGCAAGGTGGTGGACCCGGACGAGGTGAAGGTGACCACGGCGGCCGCCCCCAGGGTGTGGGCCACTTGGCGGGCGGCGGCGGAAATGGCGTCGCGGGTGGTGTTTTCCGGCGCCGAACGCGAAGCGTCAGTGATCACCCGGTACTGGTCGTCGGCTTCCACCCGGTTGATGATGCGGTCCATCATGGTCACCGCGTCCACCGGATAATCGCCCGAGGCGGTTTCCGCCGACAGCATCACCGCGTCGGCGCCGTCATAGATGGCGGTGGCCACGTCGGACGCCTCGGCCCGGGTCGGCGACGGCGAATGGACCATGGAATCCAGCATCTGGGTCGCCACCACCACCGGCTTGCCGGCGGTACGACAACATTTGACGATGCGCTTTTGCAGGATCGGCACCGATTCGGGCGGGCATTCCACCCCCAGGTCGCCACGGGCCACCATGACGGCGTCGGACAACTCGACGATTTCGTCCAGGAAGTCGATGGCCGAGGGCTTTTCCAGCTTGGACAGCAGGCGCACCCGGCTGCCCACCTTGCGGCTGATCAGCTTGCGGGCTTCCAGCACGTCGCCCGGACGCTGGACGAAGGACAGCGCGATCCAGTCCACCCCCATGTCGACGGCGAAATCCAGATCGGCCTTGTCCTTGTCGGTCAAGGGCGAGATGGGCAGCACCACGTTGGGAACGTTGACGCCCTTGTGGTTGGACAGCTCGCCGCCGACGATGACCCGGGTCTCGGCGAAGTCGCCACCGTGCTTTTCCACGCGCAACCGCAGCTTGCCGTCATCCAGCAACAACTCGGTGCCGACATTCATGGCGGCGAAGACTTCCGGGTGCAGCAACGGCGCCCGGTTGGCATCGCCCAATTCGGGAGACAGATCCAGGCGGAACATGGCGCCGGTTTCCAGACGCACCTTGCCGTCGGCGAACTTGCCGACACGCAACTTGGGACCTTGCAGATCGGCCAGTACGCCGATGGGACGACCGACCTTGTATTCCAACGCCCGGATGGTGTCGTAGCGTTCCTGGTGGTCGGCATGGGTGCCGTGGCTGAAATTCAGCCGGAAAACGTCAGCGCCGGCCCGGAACAGGCTTTCGATGGCCTGCGGTGTCGATGAGGCCGGGCCCAACGTGGCGATGATCTTGGCTTTTCTTGTTCTGCGCATCATCCGTCCTATCGGCATGACATGATTATCTGGCCGAACCATAGCAGAGGTGAAGGCAGCCGCCTACCACGCCCGGATGACGGTTTTCACCAACCTGTTCGGGTGGTCCCAGGTCACGCCGTGCCGTTGCGGCGGCTTTGCACGGTCCGATAACGGGCGACGACCCACCCCAGATGGGCCGACATGGCCGCAGCCGCCTGATCCGGATCACGCTTGGTGATACTGTCGACGATGGCGCGGTGATGGCCCAGGATGGTCTGGTCGTCCTCGGGCGTCGGGAACATCTCGTAGCGGTGATAATCCAGCATCTGCTGCAAGATGCCGCGGAACACCCCCATCACATGCATGTAGACGGTGGACCCCGAGGCCTTGGCCACCGCCAGATGGAAACGGATGTCGTTTTCGGTCTTGTGCTTTCCGGCGGCGATGTCGGCTTCGGTCGCCGCCATCACCTCGGCCAGTTCGGCCAGATTGGCCTCTGTCGCGTTCTCGGCGGCGCGCCGGGCCGCCCACACTTCGATCTGACCACGGATCTCGGCCAGGTCGGCCAGGGTTTCATGGTTGGCGCGCACCAATTGCGCCAGCGACGCGTCCATGCAGGCGGCGTTGGCCACCACCCGGGTGCCGCCGCCCTGGACCGCGTCCAGCAAGCCTTGGGTCTTCAGGGTCTGCAGGGCGGCGCGTACCGACACCCGCGACACCCCCATGTCTTCGGCCAGTTGACGTTCACCGGGCAGACGCTGGCCCACCGGCCATTCGCCACTGGCGATGCGAGCAAGAATACGATCCGCCACCCGATCGGAAACGCGGGTCCGAGGGTCGGTGGCGGGGTCTGGAACGGCGGTGGCGGCTTCTTCTTTGGTCATACCGGATGGTGGACACAACCTGTGAAAATCGTCAAGAGCGGTTCGCCCGTCGGGCGAGATGAATGCCCGCCAGCACCACCATGGCCCCCAAGACCTGAATGGACCCCAAAGTCTCGCCGAACAGCGCCCAGGCCACCAACACGGCGACCACCGGCTGCAGCAGCAAGACGACGGCGCCGAAACTGGTGGACACATGGGCCAGTCCCCAAGCGATCAACCCCTGGCCGGCGCATTGCGACACCAAGGCCAGCCCCAGGACCACCGCCCAGCCGGACCAGGTGGTCGGCCACACCTGTTCGCCCAATGCCAGGGCGGCGGCCAGGATCAACACGGCGGCCACCGCGCCGCCGACCGCCATCAGCACCGGCGTGGACAAGCCCTCGCGGGCGCGCCCCACCGCCAGGATGTAGCCGGCATAGAACAGTCCCGAAGCCAGGGACAGGCCGTCACCGGCCAGACGTCGGGGGGACAGGTCCACCGCGCCGCCGACCAGCGCGGCGGCGCCCGCCACCGTCACCGCCAAAGCCAAAGCAAAGCGCAAGGACGGCCGCCTGCCCCAGATCAGCCACAGGGCCAGGGCGACGAAGATGGGGGCCATGTTGGTGAACAGCGACGCGTTGGCGACGCTGGTCAGCATGATCCCCAGATGCCAGACGATCATGTCGCCGGCGAAGAACGCGCCTGACGCCGCCATCACCCGCCATTGCGCCGCATCGGGGCGGACCACCGGACGCAGCCGCAGCAGGACGGCGAAGACCGGCAGCGACCAGAACAGGCGATGAAAGCCGGTAGCCACCGGCCCCACTTCCGACAGGCGGACGAAAATGGGGGCGAAGCCGATGGCCACCGCCCCCAAGATCAACGCGGCCAAACCCTTTTGGCTTGGCGACAGCGTCAAGTCAGCACGATCTTCTGGCTGCCCAGGCCTTGGACGCCCACTTCCATGACGTCGCCCGGGGCCAGGAACTCGCCCTTGCCCAGGCCGACGCCGGCCGGCGTGCCGGTCAGCACCACGTCACCGGGCAAAAGCGTCATGAAGCGCGACAGATAAGACAGCAGGAAAGCGACACCGAACACCATGTCCCGGGTGTTGCCATCCTGCTTGCGGGTGCCGTTGACGCTGGTCCACAGCCCCAATTCCTGCGGGTCGGCCACCTGGTCGGCGGTAACCAGCCACGGCCCCAGCGGGCAGAAGCCCGGCCCCGACTTGCCCTTGATCCACTGGCCGCCGCGATCCATCTGCCAGTCGCGTGCCGAAACGTCGTTGGCGGCCATGTAACCGAAGACGTGGTCCAGGGCCCGGGCTTCGTCGACCTGCGAACAGCGCTTGCCCACCACCACCGCCAATTCGCATTCCCAGTCCAGCTTGGTGGTGCCGGGCGGAATGGTCAGCGGGTCGAAGGGACCGGCCAAGGCGCCGGTATGCTTGGAAAACACCACCGGTTCGGCCGGCAGGGCCAGCCCGGTCTCGGCGGCATGGTCACGATAGTTCAGACCGATGCACACCAGATTGCCGATGCCGGTCAACGGCACCCCCAGCCGGGCGTCGTTCCCCACCAGCGGCAGCGTGGCCGGGTCGATGGCGGACAGACGAGCCACGTCCATGTCGGCAGCGATGTCGCCGACCACCCCCGACAAGTCGCGCAACAGCCCCTTGTCGTCGATCAGACCGGGCTTTTCGGCCCCGGCCGCACCCCAACGCACCAGTTTCATCGGTGATCCTGACTTTGCAAAGCAGCCGGCACGTGTTTTCCGCCCAACAGGGCGCCGACATCGTCGGTGGCTCCGGGCTTGGCCAGCAAGAAGCCCTGAACCGTGTCGCAGCCGAAGTGAACCAAGAGGTCCAGCTGCGCCTTGCTTTCGATCCCGGGCGCCACCACCGTCATGTGCAGGCCACGGGCCAGGGCGACGATGGCGGTGACGATTTCGGAATCATCGGCGGTGGCAAGGTTGCGCACGAAGCCTTGCGACACCTTGATGATGGTCACCGGCAAGCGGCGCAGGAAGGCAAAGGACGAATAACCCGACCCGAATTCGTCGATGGCCAGACCGACGCCCAAAGCCGCCAGTCGGGCGAACAGCGCAGTGGGATCAAAGGATTTGTCGACCACGCAGCTTTCCTGGACTTCCAGCACCAGGGCATGGGGCGGCAGGCGCGACAACTCCAACGCGCCGGCGATGCGCTCGATCAAATCGGGCTGGCGCAGTTGGCGGGCCGACAGGTTGACGTGCAGCCGCAATTCGTCGGCCCCGGCATCACGCCAGGCCTTGACCTGGCGGCAGGCCTGGTCGAACACCCAATTGCCGATGGGAACCAGCAGGCCGGTTTCTTCCGCCACCGCCAGGAACTGGTTGGGAGCGACCACCCCCACTTCCGGATGGCGCCAGCGCAGCAGCGCCTCGACCGCCACCGCCCGGCCGGTCTTGACGTCGTAGATGGGCTGGTAATGCAACAGGAACTGGTTGTCGGCGACCGCCGCCCGCAAGGCGTTTTCCAGGGCCAGGCGCTCGAAGGCCTGGGCGTTGACCACCTCGGAATGGAACTGGCAACCGTTGCGCCCCAGGTTCTTGGCCCGATACATGGCCGCGTCCGCCAGCTTCAGCAAAGTATTGGGATCGCCGGCATCGGTGGGATAAAGCGCCACGCCGATGGACGACGAAATATGCGCCTCGCCGGCGCTAAGCTGGACCGGCTCGAACATCACCCGCAACACCTTGTGGGCGACCACGGCGGCGTCCCGCGGGTCCTGGACGTCTTCCAAGATGATGGTGAACTCGTCCCCCGAAAGGCGCGCCACCGTGTCGCCCTGGCGGATGCAGCCCGACAGGCGTTCCGCCACCTGCTGCAACAGCATGTCGCCGGCCAGATGGCCCATGGTGTCGTTGACCTGCTTGAAGCGGTCCAGGTCGATGAACAACAGCGCCACCAGCTGATGGTTGCGCTGGGCGCGGGCGATGGCCCGGTTCAGACGTTCGTGGAACAGCGTCCGGTTGGGCAGCTTGGTCAGCGGGTCGTGGTTGGCGGCATAGGACAGCCGTTCTTCCATCTGCTTGCGCGACGTGATGTCGGACAGCACGGCGACGAAGTTTTGCAGCTTGCCGTCGGCGTCGCGGACCACGGCGATGTTCTGCCAGCCGGCGAACATTTCGCCGTCCTTGCGACGATCCCACACCTCGCCCTGCCATTTTCCGTTTTCCAGCAGCGAGCCCCACAATTGCGCGAAGAATTCGCGGTCATGACGCCCCGACGCCAGAATGCGCGGGTTCTTGCCGATCACTTCGGCCGGCTGGTAGCCGGTGATCTGGGTGAAGGCGGGATTGACGTGAACGATGTGGTTGTTGGCATCGGTGACGAACAGGCCGTCGCCGGAATTCTCGTAGACGGTGGCGGCCAGACGCATGTTGTCTTCCAGCCTTTTTCTTTCGGTGATGTCCTCGATCACCGTGACCGTATAGGGCTGGTCACCGTCGGTTTCGTGCATGACCTTGCAGTTCAGCTTGGCCCAGACGACACGGCCGTCCTTGGCTACATAGCGCTTGGTCAGCTGAAAGCCGTCGCGGGTGCCGGCCAACACCTCGCCGCGCAGCCCTTCGTTCAGCCCCTGGTCTTCCGGGTGGGTGATGTCGCGCAACAGGCCGCCGCGCAATTCGTCCGCCTGATAGCCCACCATGCTCAGGAACGCGGGGTTGACTTCGACCACCCGACCATCTGCGTCGGTCAGCACCACGCCGACCCCGGCATTGGCGAACAACGCCTTGAAACGGCTTTCCGAGCGGCGCAGGGCGGCGGCGGCGTTGGTGCGTTCCATGGCGTAAAAGATGGCGCGGCGCACCAGGTCGCCGTCGCCTTGGCCCTTGACCAGATAATCCTGAGCCCCCTGACGCAGCGCCTTCAGCGCCAGTTCTTCGTCGTTGGTGCCGGTCAGCACCACCACCGGAACGAAAGGCGAGGCGGCGCGCAGGCGGTCCAGGGTGTCCATGCCGAAGGAATCGGGCAACGACAGGTCCAGCAGAACCACGTCGACGCGATGTTGGGCCAAAATGTCCAGAGCTTCGGAAAGCAGGGCGGCCTTCATCACCGTGAAGGCCGTCGCGGCGTCCTCGATCAGGTAAAGCTCGACCAGCCGGGCGTCGCCGGGGTTGTCCTCGACCACCAGGACGGTACAGCCGGAATGGCGGGCCCCCGGCTCCATTTCAGGTTACCGCGGCGGCAAGGTGACGACCGAGCACCAATATTCCTCTATGGAACGCACCACCGAGATGAAGCGGTCAAGGTCGACCGGCTTGGTGATGTAGCAATTGGCGTGCAGGTCATAGGTCCGCATGATGTCCTGCTCGGCCTGGGAGGTGGTCAGCACCACCACCGGGATGCGTCGCAGATTGGGATCGGCCTTCATCTCGGCCAGGACCTGACGGCCGTCCTTGCGCGGCAGGTTCAGGTCCAGCAGCACCAGATTGGGCACCGGGGCGTCGGCGAAGGCCCCCTCGCGGCGCAGATAGGTCATGGCTTCGACGCCGTCGACCACCACCTTCAGGCGGCTGGACATGCGCCCTTCCTTCAAGGCTTCCTGGGCCAGACGGGCGTCGCCGGGATTGTCTTCAACCAGCAAGATGTCAAAGCTGTCGGGGGCTGTACGCAAGCTCACGCAAAGGCTCCTGCTGTGCCGGTCGATCCATTAATACCACCAGCACTATAATGGGCTTGCGCAAACTTGCAAACGGTCAAGACAGGGGACCACGCCTAAAAGCCGAGCGCTAAACCACTTCCCGGCCATCGTGGCAATAGTGGCCCAATTCCACCAAATCGGCGATGGCGACGTTGTGGCCGTCGACCACCACCCCCACCCCCCGCAACTGAGCGAAGGCCCGCGACAGGGTTTCCGGGCGCACGCCGACACGGGCGGCGATCAATCCCTTGTTGTGGGGCAGCCGGACGATCACCGCCCCGCGACGACGGGTGGTCAGGTTCAGCAGATAGCGGGCCAGGCGCTGACTGGCCGAAGTCAGCTTCAGTTCCTTCACTTCCTGCACCAGTTGGCGATAATGCCGGGCCAGCGAGCCCAGCATGGCCAGGGCCAGATCGGGGCTGGCCCGCAAGTCGTCCAGCAACGCCTGACGCGGCACCTCCAGCACCCGGATCGGGGTCAAGGCCGAGCCTCCCATCAGATAGGGCTTGCCGGTCAGCACGGCGGCGGCGATGAACGCCTCGCCGGCATCCAGAATTTCGACCAGCGTGTCCTCGCCCTCATCCTCGACCTTGGCGAACAGCCCGACCTGACCTTCCAGCAACACATGCAGGACCAGCGCCTCGTCCCCTTGGGCGAACAGGCGGGTCCCCCGCGGCGCCCTCGCCACCTTGGCCCCGGACGCCAGCCGGGCCAAGGTGGCGGCGTCCAGGCCGGCGAACATCGGTACCCGCGACAGCACGTCCACGTGGTCGTGGCGGGCCACGGTCACATGGTCGTGGCGAGCCGTACCGGCGATTTCAGATGTGGTGAGAGTCATGACAGCGCCCCCGAGCAGCGGTTTTCCACCACTCCACCCCAGGCGGCGGCAAAAGGGATTGATCCCGATCAAGGGCAAAAACAAGACCGGGTCCGAACCGAGGGGATGTTCGGACCCGATCGACCCGGCGCGTTCGGCAGTGCGTCATTGGGTATGGGCACAGCATGCCGATTACCCCAGCGTCACACTTTGACTTCCGTCAACAAGACACCGCTTTTCGTCACCGCCACGCGTTTGACATTGGTCAATTCATCAAGCTTGACCAAAGTGTTACAGAAAAGCCTAATGAATGAAACTGACAGGGAGGACGCCATGGCCGAGACCGATTCCGAAGGTTACCTGATCGACCCCGCCCAGTGGGACGAAGCCCTGGCCGAAACCCTGGCCCGGGCCGAAGGCATCACGCTCAGCGACGACCACTGGCTGGTCTTACGTTTCATGCGCCAATGGCTGGACGAACACCAGCTGATCCCCGACGCCCGCCATGTGATGAAACACCTGAGCCAACAAACCGGCGCCGGCCGCAACCGATTGTTCGAGCTGTTCCCCTATGGCTATGTGCAGCAGGCCTGCAAGATCGCCGGCATGAAACGCCCCCGGGCGTGGAGCACCGGGTGAAAGCAGCGGCGGCGACAAACTCCCCCCTTGCCGCCCCCTGCCCGCTTACGCTATAACCCGCCTTCCGCAGCAAGCGTTGCGGCTTCCGGCCTGCACCCGTAGCTCAGCTGGATAGAGCGCTGCCCTCCGAAGGCAACGCTAAGTCAAGTGCGATTTGGGTGAGGGTCGAAATAGCTGAGTAAAGCCAAGCGATTGGCGGAGCTCAAAGGAAGCAAGAAAATCGCTGCTGTGGTCGCGGAAGCACTGCGGAAGCAAACTGGAAGGAGCTTGTAGAGTACGAACGGCGACAATCGGTGGGGCCTGAAGCTGCGTCGTTTGAGCCAATTCGCTTTTTGAATTCGGGATTGACCTTGGTCGATCTCGGACACTATCTGAATATCGATGCGCCCGTAGCTCAGCTGGATAGAGCGCCACCCTCCGAAGGTGGAGGCCACACGTTCGAATCGTGTCGGGCGCGCCATTTCGGTTCAAAACCACGAACGCCTAGCACCGCCGCCTCTACGCCAGAGGCGGCGGTTAGAGTTCGGAGCAATTCGCTCCGCAACCCGCGAATGCGGACCTCTTTCCGGCTCACGACTTCCACCCGCTGCGCAACCGCGCGCACTTGATCGCGGGCGAATGTGCCGTCGCCATTCCGCAGCTTCTTGCGCAGGGCGGCCGAGAACGCGCGCAGGCTCTCCGGCGTGATCGCTGGCCCAATCTTCACGATATGCGCCAAGGCGCGCTCAGAGTCGCCCTTGGCTTGGTCGCGCGTCGCGGTCAGTTCGGCGATTCGATCCTTGAGCGACGGGTCGCTCACGTCGATGACGCCGTTCTCGATCGCGTCATAGAGGCGCTTCAGCTTCGCTTCCGCCTCGGTCGCACGGCGCTCAAGATCGGCGACATGCTCGCGGCGCTGGTTCACCCACTCATCGCGCCGTTCGAGGATCTGATCCATCAGAGCTTCGAGCCGTGCCGGGTCGAGCAGCCGGTCTTGGAGATGATCGACCACCGCCTCGTTGAGCCGGTCCATCGGCACGGTGATGCCGGGGCAGCCGGTCGCACCCTGCCGCGCCTTCGTCGAGCAGGTGTAATAGCGATACTCCCGGCCGACGCTGCTGGTGCCCGTGCGCAGCGTCATCGCACCGCCGCAGCACGCGCAGAAGCAGATGCCGGTAAGCAGCGTCGGGCCACCCACCGCCATCGGCGCCATCATCTTCGGGCTGCGCGCCCTGAGCGAGCGCTGGACCGCCTCGAACTCAGCTTCCGAGACGATAGCGGGCACTTCCATGACCGCGTGCTCGCTCTCGGGCTTGCGCGTCTTCGTCTTGTGATCGCGGGTGTTGAAGCGGTGCTGGCCGATATAGGTCGTGCGGGTGAGCACCTGATGGACCGCGCCCAAACCCCAGCGCCCGCCGTCGCGGGTGCGGATGCTATTTTCATTGAGCCAGGTGGCGATAGACTTGAGGCCCATCGGCCCCCGGTCCTCGACGCCGTTGAGCGCCATGCGGTAGATGCGCCGCACCGTCTCGGCCTGGATCGGGTCGATTTCCAGCTTCTTCTTGATCTTCGCGCCGCGCTCGCCGGCCGCGACCACGCGATAGCCGATCGGCGCCCGCGCACCGTTCCAGAAGCCTTGCCGGGCGTTCTCCTTCATCGCGCGAAGGGTGTGCTTGCCGTTCTCTTTCGACTGATACTCGTCGAACAGCGTCATGATCTGGCGCATCATCACGCTCATCGGATCGTCGCCCAAATCCTGCGTGATCGAGATCAGCCGGACGCCGTTCTTCGCCAGCTTCCTGACGTAAAACTCGAACTGGAACTGGTCGCGGAAGAACCGCGAGAAGCTGTGGACAAGAATGACGTTGAAGGTCGGCGGCTTGACCATCGCCGCTTCGATCATCGCCTGGAACGAGGGCCGACGATCATCGGTCGCGGTGTTGCCCGGCTCGACGAACTCGGCCGCGACTTCCCAGCCTCGCGACAGGCAATAGCCTTCGATTTGGCGACGCTGGTCGGGAATCGACAGGTCGCTTTCGGCCTGCCGTCCGGTCGAGACGCGCAGATAGAGCGCGGCGCGCGCGGTCGTCACGACCGGCGCCTCATCCTCATCTCGTCGCAGGGCGGCGCTGGTCATGACGCTTCACTCCTCACTTCACGGCAGCGGTCCGAACAGCTTGTCCAGCTCTTGCCGCATATGGCCTTCGATCGCGCGCAACTCGGCGTCGCCGATTGGAACTTGCTCCGGCCAGTCGTCGGTGACGACGATCGGCCCGTCGTCCTCGCGCGACCGACGCGAAGCCCGGCGCGGCGCGGCGCGGTTGACATAGTCGTGCAGGTCATCCGGACTTTCAGCCCAGCGACGGGGCGTGCGGCGGCGGAGCTTGCGAGGAAGGGCCATCCAGACACGCTGCGTGGAAACCGCGCTTCGCGCAAAGCCTCTGTCGCGGCGTAGCGCAGATAGGGGCGTGCTGCGGGGAGCGTCATGCTTCGCCCCACGGATCGACGACCGTGATCCCGCAATCGGCGAAATCGCGGACGTTGCGAGTCGCCAGCCGCGCGCCGCGCGAGCGGACAATGGCGGCGATTTGCGCGTCGATCTGGCTGATCGGCTTGCCACCCTGTTTCCGCCCGGCGGCGATCTCCGGATAGACAACCGCCGCGTCGGTATCGAACGGCAGGACACGCCCCGCCAGATCGACATCGAACATCGGACGTGCGGCCGCCAGCAGATCGTCGCGCCGGCGTCCCTCTGGCAGCAGCGCCAGACCGTAGAAGATTTCCGCCTGCGTCAGCGTCGTCGTGAACACGCCGGCCATCGGCTGCTCGGCAATCCACGCCATCACCCTCGGGTCAGGCTCGCGCCGCATCAGCTCGGAGATGACGTTGGTGTCGAGAACGATCATTCGCTAAAGTCCACAGTCGGCCGGATCGCTTCGCGCGTCACGACTGGCAGATCGACGCCGCCCAGCGGGCCGAAGCGCTCATGGATCGCATGAGCGAGATTGCGGGGTCGCGGATCGTCTGTGGAGAGCGCCGAGCGCAGAATGTCGCGCGCCTCATCCTCCATCGACCGACCATTGACGGCCGCGCGCACGCGGAGGCGCTTCTTGATTACATCGTCGATGTTTCGGATCGTCATCACCGCCATGCCCGGCCTCCATAAGTCAATGACTGCATGTTAGTCGATGATGTTGGAATTTGCAAGGTTAGCGGAGTTTGCGCCTCCCTGCGGGACCGCCGCTCTATCTCCGCTGCGCTTCGACCAAGCCCCTGACGGGTCTTGGCCCATCCGGGTGACGATCCGACTGGCGGGTCGGCGCTACCGCGCCGAGCAGCACGCGGATTCAATCGGCCGCTCTCTGCGGCTTCTGGCGAAGCCGACAGGGTGCGCGCGTTGTCACGGCCGCGTGGCACTCTTGCTCTTCCCGGAGGGCGCGGCGGCGGCTGGCCCCCAGGCCCGCGCGCACGCCGCCGCGCCGGCCGGTAGCCGCAAGGGTGCGCAGTTTCGTTCGGCGCCGGTGGCGCGCTGATCGGTGAACCCGCCGGGGCGGGTTCGATGTCTTTGCACGCTGCGGAGATCGGGCCAGGGCTGCGCCAGCCCGATCGCGTTTACGGTCGTTGCACTCCCCGAGATGGGGTGGGCGTCGCTTCCCTCTAGGCCCGCCGCGCCGGGCCGCAACGCGCGTGCCGCGCTTACCTCCTCTTCGTTCCGGCCCTGCGGGTGCTGCCCGGCTCCGCCGGCGGGCCTGCCGGTCGCTCTTTCGCCGCCCACCCCATTCCGGGGTGTGTGTGGTTTTAGAAGGAGTCGTGTGATGAACGCTGTTACCGAAACCGCAGCCGCAGAGCCTGTGTCTGGCGTCGAGATTTTCGTGCCGCTCGCCAAGCTCAAGAAGTCTCCGCGCAATGCCCGCAAGGTGCCGCACGGGGAAGCCGCTATCGTGGCGCTGGCCGCTTCGATCCAGCACAAGGGGCTGATCCAGAACCTTGTGATCGAGCCCGAGGTCAAGGAGGACGGGACGCCGACCGGGTACTATCTCGTCACCGCTGGCGAGGGCCGCAGGCTGGCGATGCTGCTGCGCGTCAAGCGCAAGCAGATCAAGAAGTCGGAAGCCGTGCGCTGCTGGCTCGATACCGCGAACGATCCGGCCGAGATCAGCCTGGACGAGAACGTGACCCGGACCCCGATGCACCCCGCCGACCAGTTCGAGCGGTTCCGTGAGCTTTCCGAGAGCAAGGGCTACGGCGCGGAGGAAATCGGCGCGCGGTTCGGCGTGTCGGCTTCTGTGGTGAAGCAGCGCCTCCGCTTGGGCGCTGTCTCCCCGAAGCTGTTGCAGGTCTATCGCGAGGACGGGTTGACGCTGGACCAGTTGATGGCCTTCGCCATCACCGAGGATCATGCCCGGCAGGAGCAGGTGTTCGAGAGCCTGCATCATAACCGCGAGCCGTGGATCATCCGCCGCGACATGACCGCGAGCAACGTGCCCGCCACAGATCGGCGCGCGGTGTTCGTCGGTGCAGACGCTTACGTCGAGGCGGGTGGCAACATCATCCGCGACCTGTTCAGCGAGGACCGGGGCGGCTTCTTCGAGGATGCTGGCTTGCTCGACATGCTAGCCGTCGAGAAGCTGCGCGAGATCGCGGGCGAGGTGCAGGCCGAGGGCTGGAAATGGGCCGAAGCCTATATCGACTATCCCCACGCCAACGGTTTCCGGCGCTTCTATCCCGAGCCGGTCGCCCTGTCCGACGAGGACGAGACGCGGCTGGAGGCGCTGTCCACCGAGCATGACGCATTAGCCGAAGGCTATTCGTCCTATGACGAAATGCCCGAGGACTTGGCGGAGAAGCTGGAGGGGCTGTCCGACGAGATCGACGCCATCAGCGCCAAGCGTTCGGCCTACGACCCGAAGGTGATCGCCAACGGCGGCGTGTTCGTCATCCTCAATCACGACGGCACGGCGCGGATCGAGCGCGGTTTCGTCCGGCCCGAGGACGAGGCGCTGGCAGACCCGCAGCCCGAGGATGAACCGGAGGGCGAAGTTGTTTCGTCCGGCGGTGAAGACGAGGACGAGGGCGGAGACGAGCAGGCCGAGGACGAGCAGGAAGCCGAGGAAGAGGAGCCGGGTAAGCCGATTTCCGACAGCCTCATTCGTGACCTGTCCGCGCACCGGACGCTCGCCTTGCGCGTGGCGCTTGGCGAACGGCCCGACCTTGCGGTGGTGGCGCTCACCCACACCCTGACGGCGCAGTTGTTCTACAGCTATGCCGAGGCCGGTTGCCTTGAGGTCCGTCCGACCGCCACCCCGCTTGGCAGCCATGCCGATGGGATCGACGACACCCCGTTGGCGGCGCGCGCAAGCGAGGCGCACGAGGCATGGGCCGAGCGGATGCCGCGTGACGTGGCGGACCTGTGGGGCTTCATCGTCGGGCTGGACGATGCGAAGCGGCTGGCGTTGCTGGCGCATTGCGCGTCCCGCACCGTCAACGCCTTGCGGCTGCCGTGGGACCGCAAGCCTCGTTCGTTGCAGACGGCGGACAGGCTGGCGAGCGCGCTGGGGCTTGATATGGCGAAGGACTGGACGCCCACCGTGGACAGCTATCTTGGCCGCGTCACCAAGGCGCATATCGTCGAGGCCGTGACGGAAGGCGTGTCGGAGGACGCCGCCTGCCGCATCGCCGACATGAAGAAGCCGGACATGGCGCAAGCCGCCGAGCAGCTTCTGGCCGGGACCGGATGGTTGCCCGCGACCTTGCGGACCACGCAGCCCGAGCCGAAGGCGATCGAAGCCGATGCCGTCAATACGGGGGATGCGGATCAGCCGTCCGCAGTGGAGGCGACTGAAACCGGAGCGGAGGACGAGGCGGACCAGCCTTACGCTGTCGCTGCCGAGTAACGGTGGACCGGGGTCGCGCGAGCGGCCCCGGTCTTTTCTGGCCCGCCGGAAATCGGCCGCGCACCCCGTTGGGTGCGCGGCCGATCGTCATTGATGGAACCGGCGCGCTCGCCGGGCCACGGCCCGGCTCGCGCATAGAGATAGGAGGCGGCGCGTCAGCCTTGCCGCGCTACTGCAATGCTCGACCAGTCCGTGGCAGGATCCAATGTCACCCCGGCCTGCTTGCGTTCGGAATAGCGGTCCACGAGCTGATCGGCATGGGGCCGCAGCAGCACTGTGAACCGAACCAGCTCCTCCATCACGTCCACGATCCGGTCATAATAGCTTGACGGCTTCATTCGGCCAGCATCGTCAAACTCGTTGAACGCCTTTGCAACGCTCGACTGATTGGGAATCGTGACCATCCGCATCCAGCGTCCGAGCACGCGCAGCGTGTTGACGCTGTTGAACGACTGCGACCCGGCCGACACCTGCATGACCGCGAGCGTGCGGCCTTGCGTCGGGCGCATCCCGCCCATGTTCAGCGGCAGATGGTCAATCTGCACTTTCATCACGCCGGTGATCTGGCCGTGGCGCTCCGGTGAGCACCACACTTGCCCCTCCGACCACATTGACAGCTCACGCAGTTCGTGGACCGCTGGATGGTCGTCTCCGGCTACCTGGTCCGGCAGCGGCAGTTCGCCGGGATCGAAGATGCGCGTCTCGCACCCGAAGAAGCGCAGCAGGCGCGCAGCCTCCTCAACGCATAGACGCGAGTAGGACCGCTCCCGCAGCGAGCCGTAGAGCAGGAGGATGCGCGGGGCTGGATCAAGCGAGCCCAGCCCGATTGCAGGGCGCTGGCGGGCATAGGCCGGATCGAGCGCCGGCAGATGATCGGAATCGACGAGCTGGCGCAGCCGCATCAGGCGACTGCGCCCCGCTCGTACCAGCCACGTGTGCGCTTCACGATCGCGACGACCGAGAGCATGACGGGCACCTCGACCAGCACGCCCACCACTGTTGCGAGCGCCGCGCCCGAGTTCAGCCCGAACAGCGAGATCGCGGCCGCCACCGCCAGCTCGAAGAAGTTGGACGCGCCGATCAGCGCAGCCGGGGCGGCCACGCACCAGGCGACCCCGAACCGGCGCGAGAGCCAGTAGGCGAGGCCCGCGTTGAAATAGACTTGGATAAGGATGGGAACGGCCAGGAGGGCGATCACCAGCGGGCGCGCCAGTATCTGTTCGCCCTGGAAACCGAACAGCAGCACCAGCGTCGCCAAGAGCGCGACCAGCGACACCGGCCCGAGGCGGGCGAGCACCCGATCGAGCGCGGGCTTGCCCCCGCTTCCCAGCACGCCGCGCCGGATCACCTGCGCGACGATGACGGGCACCACGATGTAGAGCAGGACCGACAGCATCAGCGTGTCCCAGGGCACGGTGACGGCCGCGACGCCGAGCAGCAGGGCCACCAGCGGCGCGAACAGGAAGATCATCAGCACGTCGTTCAAAGCGACTTGGGAGAGCGTGTAGTTCGGCTCGCCGTCACACAGGTTGGACCAGACGAACACCATTGCCGTGCAAGGCGCGGCGGCGAGCAGGATCAGCCCGGCGATGTAGGACGGGCCTTCGCCGGCCGGCAGCAGCGGCGCGAACAGATAGCCGATGAAGAACGTGCCGAGCGCCGCCATCGAGAACGGCTTGACCGCCCAGTTGATGAACAGCGTGACGCCCACGCCCTTCCAGTGCTGGCGGACGCTGCCGAGCGAGCCGAAATCGATCTTGAGCAGCATCGGGACGATCATCAGCCAGACCAGAACGGCGACGACCAGATTGACGCGCGCGACCTCCGCCGCGGCTATGGTCGCGAATATCCCCGGCATGACCGAGCCCAAGGCGATGCCGGCGACGATGCACAACGCCACCCAGAGCGTCAGATAGCGCTCGAAGGTGGACATGCTTGGGCGCGTTTGTTCGGAAGCAAGCGTCGCCATCAGGCCACCCGCGCGCCGGAACCGTCGATCACCAGCTCGCCGTCTTCCTTGGCGAACGCGCCTCGCTGCGGCGCGGGCAGCAGATCGAGCACGGCTTCGGATGGTCGGCAGAGCTTCACGCCCAAGGGAGACACGACGAGCGGCCGGTTGATGAGGATCGGATGCGCCATCATCGCGTCCACCAGCGCGTCATCCGGCAGCGCGGGATCGTCGAGACCCAGCTCGGCAGAAGGCGTGCCCTTTTCGCGCAGCAGGTCGCGCGGAGTGATCCCGGCGCGGTCAATGAGCTGGACCAGCAGCGCGCGCGAGGGCGGGGTTTTCAGATACTCGACCACATGCGGCTCGATCCCGGCATTGCGGATCAGGCCCAGCGCGTTGCGCGACGTTCCGCACTCGGGATTGTGGTAGATGATGATATCGACGGGCATGTGCTGGCGTCCTTTCAGCGGCAGAGGGCGAGTTCGGCGACCAGCGGCGCGCACACGCTGGCGTCTCCGTCGCAGCAGTCTTTGACGAGGAACAGTGTGAGCGCGCGCAGGCCGTCCAGATCGGCGCGGTAGATGATCGAGCGGCTATGCCGCTCCGAGCGGACCAGGCCGGCTCGCGCGAGGATGCCCAGGTGCGCTGACATGGTGTTCTGCGGCACGTCGAGCTGGCGGGCGATTTCGCCGGCCGCGAGGCCATGCGGTTCGTGCCGCACCAGCAGGCGGAATACGTAGAGACGAGTGCCTTGAGCGAGCGCACTCAGCGCAGCAATGGCCGATTCGCTTTCCATATATCCAGCTTAAACGATATGTTGGCGCTGGCGAGAGACTTTCTGTTGTTCGAGCCGGCCTCATGGACGAGCCTGCCGGCAGCCGTCTTCAGCTCGGTCCCGACCGGCGCGGTGACAGCCAGAGCGGAGAGCATCCAGTTTGACGTGTCGCGGCAAGATCATCGCGGCTGGTTTTTCACCCGGCGAACCTCGTCGAACCGACGGCGCGGAAACGGCGCCATGTGGCTCGACGGCCGGCATGATGTCACCGATTTCGCTGACGATGGAATGGATGGTCCGCTATTTCCGGTGTGCTGACGAAGCTGACGAGGAGCTGTCGCGTCACGATCCGCATCCGCGCAGCCACAGCCACACGGCCTCTTGATTGGCTTGATCTAACCGGGGCCGGCTCCGCCTCGATCGGACTGGCGCAACGGCGGCGCGCGGCTTTTTTCCGCCGCCTTCGGCTTTGCATCGCGAAGCAAAAAAGCCGCGCGCCGCCGTCCTCCGCTGCGCTGCGGCCGCAAGCGGTGCGCGTCCGATCGTCCCCGCTTCACCGATCGCCATCGAGGCCGCGGTGGTCGTGGCCCGAGAGCGAAAGGAACTTCGACATGGCGACCATCGGCACCTTCACCAAGGCCGACAACGGCAACTTCAACGGGACCATCACGACCCTCACCCTCAAAGCAAAGACGACCATTCGCCCGGTCGACAAGGAGAGCGACAAGGCCCCCGACTACCGCCTCGCCATTGGATCGGTCGAATGCGGCGCCGGGTGGAAGAAGACCAGCCGCGAGAACCGCGACTACATCGTAGTGAAGCTGGACGATCCGACGTTTCCGGCTCCAATCTATCCCACCTTGGTCGAGACCGACACCGCCGGCGAATACGCGCTCATTTGGTCGCGCTGATCGGCAACGACGCCCCGCTCCGAGTGGGCGGGGCGTCTCCCCCCAAAGGCTTTGCGACACCCTTGACCCAGATTCGATCGGCGTTAGTCTTCGCTGCGTGGGATGGGGATGGAGCTCCCCGACAACCGCCCGCGAGGGCTGATAGCTCCTGCTGCGAGGGCCAACAGCCCAACCGTGGCGGGAGCGCGTCCGAAGCGAACCCGCCATCGGCGGGTTTTTTTGTTGCCCTCTCGAGGAGACGGAGAGCGGCATGGATTACCTGATCGTGTTCTTGGGAGCGGGCGTCGGCGGCGCTCTGCGTCACGGCGTGAACGTGGCCGTCCTGCGGCTCGGCTGGACGGCGTTCCCGGCCAGCACCCTCGCCGTCAACGTAATCGGCTCCTTCCTGATGGGCGTCATCGTCGAGTATTTTGCTCTGAAGGCGCACCTGCCGCAGCACTGGCGGCTGTTCCTTACCACCGGCATCCTTGGCGGTTTCACCACCTTCTCGGCGTTCGCACTGGAAGCTGCGCTGCTCTACGAGCGCGGCAGGCCAGCGCTGGCCGCCGCCTACGTGCTGGCGTCGGTCATACTGTCGATCACCGCATTGTTCGTGGCACTGGCCATCACCCGCTCTTTGGTGAAAGTCTGATTCATGGATCAGCATAGCTCGGACGACGCGACAAACCTCGGCCTTCGGCGAGTGGTCCTCCTCGTGGGGCTCCTCAACCTCGGCTATTTCGGTATCGAGTTCGCGGTTGCGCTCGCGATCGGATCGGTGTCGCTGTTCGCCGACAGCGTCGATTTTCTCGAAGACGCCTCAGTCAACCTGCTGATCCTCCTCGCGCTCGGTTGGTCGATGCGTCGCCGCGCGCAGGTAGGCATGGCGCTCGCCGCGATCCTTCTCGTGCCGGGTCTCGCCACGCTCTGGACAGCGTGGCAGAAGTTCAACCTCCCCGTCGCCCCCGACCCGCTACTGCTGTCGCTCGCGGGCCTGGGCGCACTCGCGGTGAACCTAACCTGCGCCTTCATGCTCGCGCGTTACCGCCACCACAGCGGCAGCCTGACCAAAGCGGCGTTTCTGTCGGCCCGCAACGACGCGCTCGCCAACGTCGCGATCGTGGCGGCCGGCTTGATTACTGCCTCCCTGTGGCGCTCGGCGTGGCCGGACCTGATCGTGGGCATCGCCATCGCGGCGATGAACGCTGACGCTGCTCGCGAGGTCTGGAAAGCGGCCCGCGAAGAGCGCCGGGCAGCAACTTGAAATCCCGGTGTCGTGAATAGGCCATTGCGCCACGATCTGTCAGCGTGGAGGCGTTGGCGCCGGAGCAAGGCAGGACTCTAGGTCCGATCTCGACTGAGCTCCGGCACGTCTTGATATTCTGCGTCGCCGGACTGCGCCGCGGTGCTTGGGGCTCCGCCCCCGGCGCACTTCAAGCGGCTTCCGCCCAGCTTCCCTCGCTTCGCTCAGTGCAGCCGGTTCCCCGCGAAGCCGCCTTCCGTTTGCACCCCCGGTCTCGCCGACGGGCAGGGTTTCAGCGCGGCGCTTCGCTGCGCGAAACCCAAGCCCAAGGAAGGAACAGACCATGTATCACCAGCTTGCCACCCGGTTCGGCCGCAACGCCCATCAGATCAGCGGGCGCGAGGCGCTCGACAATGAGGCGCTGTATCGGCACGTCCCGTCCATCTTTGCCCGAGAGGCGCATGACAGCCGGTCGGAGCGGTATGTCTATGTCCCGACCATCGAAGTCGTGGAGGGGCTGCGCCGGGAGGGATGGTTCCCGTTCTTCGCCGTTCAGTCGGTCCCCCGCGACGGCAATCGTCACGGCCACGCCAAGCATATGCTGCGCCTGCGCCGGGATGACGGTATCGGCAAGCCCGAGGCCGCCGAAGTCATCATCGTCAACAGCCACGATGGCACCAGCGCCTACCAGATGTTCGCCGGGATGCTGCGCTTCGTCTGCACCAACAGCATGATTGCGGGCGAGCGCTTCGAGGAGGTCCGCGTGCAGCACAAGGGCAATATCCAGCATGAAATTATTGAGGGCGTCTACACCGTCGCGGAGGACTTCCCGCGCCTGATCGACGCCAGCGAGACTATGAAGGAGATCCAGCTTTCCCAAGACGAGCAGCGCTTGCTCGGCGAGGTGAGCTTGGTCGCCCGCTATGGCGAGGACGAAAGCCCGTTGCAGCCCGAACAGGTCATCGAGCCGCGCCGCCGCGACGATGTTGGGCGTAGCCTATGGACCACGTTCAACGTCATTCAGGAGAATGTCGTCCGGGGCGGATTGCAGGGCCGCAAGCGCAACGCGGAAGGCCGCATCCGCCGCAGCCAGACCCGCGCCATCAACGGCATTGACCAGAATGTCACCCTCAACCGCGCGCTGTGGACGCTGGCAGAGGGAATGCAGCGCTTGAAGGCGGCGTGAGCCGCACCGCCGTAGGGCCGGGCTTCCGGTCCTACGGCTCTTTTTCTGGGGCCGGCGAAATCGCAGTGCCCGCGCTCCCCGAAGGTCGCGCGGGCACCGCTACTGGCGCGCTCGCCGGGCTTGCGCCCGGCTCGCGATTTGAGAGAAGGCTAATCGGCGTCGGTCTCATCAATTTCGGCGACAAGTTCAGCCGGCGTGATGCCAAGTGGGGAAGCCAGGTGAAACAGCGTCACGACCGTAGGATTGCGGCGGCCTCGTTCGAGATCACTGACATATTGCTGCGTAAATCCCGAGGTCTCGGCGAAACGCTCTTGGGTAAAGCCCTTCTCCTTCCTCAGTCTGGCGAAATTCAGTCCCACAAGGCGGCGCATGTCCATGCGCGCCAAGCTGGACGATACACACTATGCGGTTTATCCCATATAAGGTGTATCAGGACACGGAGTCGGGCTGTCGCTGCAATTCTTGCATCGAACGATGCGATACCTGCGCGTAACCGGCGTCTGTATTTGGTCTAGGTTGGTTAACGGGAGACATGACGGGAGCGCCATGAGCACCAGCCAATTCGCGGATCGTGCGCCGGACGCATCGCAGCTCACCACCTATGATGAAAGCCATCTGGTCGATTATCTGCGCTTGCTCGACGCTGCCGACGAAGGCGCAGATTGGCGCGAAGCCGCCGCCTGTATTCTCGGGATCGATGCCGCCGCCGAACCGCACCGGGCAAAGACAATGCACGACAGTCATCTTGCGCGAGCGCGATGGATGACCGAGGTTGGCTATGCCCATCTGCTCGGATGCGAGCGACCGTTAAAGCGTTAAGATTTAACTCCAATTCGGTTGCATTCGCTCATCTCCGGCACAGCTTTCGCGGCATGGTTGAGCGCAACCTTCGCGCTATTCGGCCGATAGTCCACAGGTGACGCTGAACTTCCTGAAATCCGCGGGAGCGCGGTTGGGGAGGATGCAATGCCGACGTCACAGCGCCGGCGCCAGCGACGCGACGGCAGTCTGTCCGACGCGATCGGGCGCGCCGACATAGCCGCCGAGTTCCTTCGGCGAAACCACACCTATCGCGCCGAACATGCGCAGATGCAGCAACGCATCGCGGACGGCGCCGTCGCAAAGAGCGCCGCAGAAGCAGTGTTCGCGCGGCGCTGGGGGTTGTCTTTTCGCCACGGCGCCGGATGATCTTTCAGACCCGGTAGTCTGGCGTCCGGAACTGACCGCCGTCACGGTCATCCTCGACGCCGCACCGGAGGGATTCGAAACCGCCAGCCCCGTCGATCCGCGCGCGCTCGGCGCGCTGCTCGCCGACCATGCCGGGATCGACGGACGCCATGTCATTGTCGCCGATGCAGCCGGAGAGCATCGGCTGTGGCTGCGCGAGGCGATGCCCGGCAGGCCGCTCGCCGCGGTCATCCCGCTCGACAAGGATTTTTTCACGCGCATCGCCAGCCTGCTGCGCTTCCACCGCCGTTTGCTCGGCCGCGCGGCGGGTCCGCTGCCGCGTGGCTGGCCGCTCACCTCCTACCGGTTGGCTCGCCTGGACCTGATCCTCCGCGCGCTCGATCTGCGCCACGGCGGCGCGACTTATCGCCAGATCGCGGCCGAGCTGGGGCGCGAGGACGCGACCAAGCTATCCGCGAGCGACTGGAAGATGTCCGCTTCGCGTTCTTTCGTCGTGCGGCTGGTTCGTGACGGCATCGCAATGATGAGCGGCGATTACCGCAAACTGCTTCGCATCCGCTGATCCCCGACCGCACGGCGACACCCTTTAGGGGGGTGGTCGCATCCGTGCAGCCGCACATCTTCATACCCTACTCGGCAGCCTTCGCCCTGCCAGTTTCGCCTCCTGCCGCCACCGCCCGCAGGAGCCGTCACTTGCCCGATACACCCACCAACCTGCCGCCTCGCTTCCTGCGCACGCCGGAAGCCGCGCGCTTTCTCGGCCTCTCGGGACGCACCCTTGAGAAGCACCGTTATTTCGGCACCGGGCCGGCCTACCGCCGGATCGGGGGCCGCGTCGTCTATTCGGTCGATGACCTGCGCGCCTGGGCCGACATGGGCATCAAGCATTCGACCTCCGACCCGGGGCAGGACGACCTCATGCCCCGCGCGGATTCGGCCATCGCCCGGAGCCGGCGATGAGCGTCCCGCCGTCACCCATGCGCCACCGCCAGCCCTCCGACGACGGCATGACGCGCGTCGAATTGACATGGATTGAGAAGCGGGTCGAGCACTGGATCAGGTTCGGGCGCGTCGCCGTGGACGAGATCGTCGATCGCCGGCGCCGCATCGTCCGCTTCCGTCCCGGCGCCGTGTTCGCGTTCGTCCGCTGGGCGGCGAACGACTATGGCACGGTCAGCTCGCGCATCGACATCGTGCGCGCGGTCGGCGCGGGCGAGCCGTTCACGACGCTGCCGTTTGTGCGGCCGGGCGGTGACATCCTGCTCAAGATCGAGGGCTGGCCGAAGGTCTCGCAAGTGCTCGCCGCGATCGACGCGACCGAGGCGGCAGGCGTCGATCCGTGCGACGCCGCACCCGACCATTGGCGCCACGTCCACAACCGCATCGCCGCCGGACACCAGCCGCGATCCTACACGCTGGAGCGTCATCGCGCCTGGCTCAAGCGCCGGGAGATCGAGGGATGACGCGCCGGGGCTGGACCATTGCGACGGTCGTTGCCGCATCGCTGTTTGGCGTGTCGTTCGCCGCCGTCTCGGTCTTCGACCCGCTACCGCGCGTCGTATGGAACGCCAGCGCGAGCGCGCCGATCGGGCTCTACCGCATTGTGCCGGAAGGCGATCCGCCGCTCGGCGCACTGGTCGCGGTCACGCCGCCCGCGCCGCTCGCGCGATGGCTGGCGGAGCGCGGCTATCTCGGCGAGCGTGTGCCTCTGTTGAAGCATGTCGCGGCCAAGTCGGGGCAGCGGGTGTGCCGGATCGGCGCCGTCGTGAGTGTCGATGCACGGCCTGTCGTCGTCGCCCGCGAGCGTGACGGCATGGGTCGCCAGCTGCCGGTCTGGCAGGGTTGCCGCACGCTGCGCGCCGGCGAGCTGTTGATGCTCAATCCCGATCGCGCCGACAGCATGGACGGCCGCTATTTCGGCCCGTTGCCGGCCTCGACCGTGCTCGGCCGCGCCACGCCGATCCTCACCCGCGACACCCCCGACGCGCCGCTCACCTGGTGCTGACCCGCTTTCCCAACTGCCAACCCACAGGAGATCATCATGCAGATCGGCAGCTTCTTCCGCACCGCCAACGGCTACGAAGGCATCATCGAGACGGCGACGCTCGACATCCGTATCTCGATCGTGCCGGCCGAACCGAGCGAAGCCGACAAGGCGCCAGACTGGCGCGTCCACCGCGGCGACAGCGGCGAAGGGCCGGAGATCGGCGCCGGCTGGAACGAAAGCGGCGAGCGCGCCGGAGATTACATCTCGCTGCGCATCGACGATCCCGCCTTTGCGCAGCCGATCCGCGCCGCGCTGTTTCAGAACGGCAACGACAAATCGGCCTGGTCGTTGCGCTGGAACCGCCAGCTCAAGTCGCGCGAGCAGGACTGAGCCCGTGCGCCTTACCCTCATCCCTTTGTTCGCGGAAAGGCCGTCTCATCCCTCCGTCCCGCTCGGGCAAAGGCCGGCCGGCGCGCGCAGCGAAGGTCAAGGGCGGCCAACGGCCGGCGCCCCGCGCGCACCCTTTACCGCAGCGAGCACGCTGGCAGGCTGGCGGCGGAGCGGAGTCGGATCGGCAGTGGCGCTTGCGATCGTGCTATTGTCCGGTGGCGCTGCGTCAGAATCAGCACTTGCGCAGGAAACGCCGGCCGCGCGATCGACAGCGGCTCATCCCTACGCTGTCCATGTCGCGGATGCAGCGCGGCGCTTCGGCATACCCGAAGCGTGGATTTGGGCGGTGATGCGCGTCGAAAGCCGTGGCGTTTCGCGGGCGGTCTCGCCGGCCGGGGCGATGGGCTTGATGCAAATCATGCCCGTGACCTGGGCCGGTCTTCGCGCTCGCTACGGTCTTGGTTCCGATCCGTTCGACGTGCGCGACAACATCATGGCGGGCGCGGCTTATCTGCGCGAGATGCACGACCGCTACGGCAATGCGAGCGCGATGCTGGCGGCCTACAATGCGGGACCGGGCCGCTACGACGACTTCGTGTCGCGTGGCCGTCCGCTGCCACCTGAGACGGTCGGCTATCTCGCCCAGCTCGCGCCGAGCGTTGGGACGGCGGGCGCAGCGGAGGTGGCGGTCAGCGTTCCGCCCGATCCGTTCGCTTGGCGCCGCGCCGCGCTATTCGTGCGCACGGCGAACGTCGCATCAGATGCGGTTGGCGTGCGGTCGGGCGGCACGCTCGATGCAACCGCATCGCCACCGGGACAGATCGCAGCAGACGAGGAGACCGCCGCCCCATCGTCGCCCGTCAGGGAGGCGGACACGCTGTTCGTACCCCGCGCCCGCGCGGGCCGACCGCAATGATCCGCCTGGCGTCGCCATCATCCGTCCGAAGCAGCATTGTAGCTGGGGAGAGAGAAAACGGCAGGGACAGACGAGGGCAAGATATAAGGCGCACCCCGTTTCGCCGAAAAGCCGAGGCTTTTCCGTGGCTTCACGCGGGGGCATCGGTCGGCGCGCGTGCCGCGCGGAAGGGAAAAGCCAACAAAAACAGCGCCTCCAATGGCACCACAGGCCATTTTCGGCCGAAAGCGGCCCGGCCGTGAGTGAGGACAGCGAGTTGCGCGTCCGGCCGGGCAAGGCCAAGCGCAGCAAGGCGCAGGGCCGCAATGCCCGCGGCCTGGTCGCGGAGGTGCTGCGCGTTGCAGCGATCCACAGCGGCGGCCGGCGCGGCGGCGCCAGCGGCGCGCGCCGGGGTGCGCAATCGACCTTCGGGCGTGGACGCACCGCCTTCGCCCACAGTCGCCTATTCGGCTCGGGCCGGCGCGTCATGGTCAAGGTGCTGCCCGTGACCACCCGCAGCCGGGGTGGCCGGCGCTCGGCGCCGCTGTCCGCGCACGTCGATTATTTGAAGCGCGAAGGCGTCACCCGCGACGGCTCGCCTACTCGGATGTTCGACGCGGCCGGCGACAATGCCGACGATCGCGGTTTCGCCGAGCGGTGCAAGGATGATCGGCATCATTTCCGGGTCATCGTGTCGCCCGAGGACGCCGCCGAGCTGACCGACCTGCGCGAATACACGCGCGACCTCATGCGTCAGATGGAGGCGGACCTTGGGACGCGGCTCGATTGGGTCGCGGTCGATCACTGGAACACCGACAATCCGCACGTCCATTTGCTCGTGCGCGGCGTTACCGATCAGGGCGCCGATCTCGTCATCTCCCGCGACTACATCAGCCACAATCTCCGCTCGCGCGCGCAAGACCTGGCCTTCGCCGAGCTTGGGCCGAAGCCCGAACATGCGGTGCAGCGCGCGCTCGACGGCGAGGTGACGGCGGAACGCTGGACCCGGCTCGATACCGAGATCAAGCGCGCGTCCGACGCGCTGGGCGTGATCGACCTGCGCCCCGAGCGGCCCGGCCCAGACGATCCGCGCCTCCGCCGTCTGATGGTCGGGCGCTTGCAGCACCTGGAAATGATGGGGCTTGCAGCCGAAGGAGATACCGGCCAATGGGCGGTCGCGGAAGGTGCGGCGGCGACGCTGCGCGAGTTGGGCGCGCGCGGCGACATCATCCGCACGATCGGCGCGGCGCTCAAGGATCGGGGGCAGGACCGGCCGCTCGACAGTTACGCCGTCGTCACCAGCGCGCCCGAGAAGCCGATCGCCGGCCGGCTGATCGACAAGGGGTTGCACGACGAGCTGACCGGGGCCGCCTATGCCGTGATCGACGGCACGGACGGGCGCACCCACCATGTTCGCCTGCCGGGCATCGAGGCGCTGGAGCATAGCCCCAAGCTCGGCGGCATCGTCGAGCTGCGTGGCGTCGGCCGGCCCGGCGAGGAGAAGCCGACGCTGGTGCTCGCCACGCGGTCGGACATAGACCTTGCCGCGCAGGTGAAAGCGCCCGGCGCGACCTGGCTTGACCATCGCCTGATCGAGCGTGGCGCCGGTGTCGCGGATGGCGGGTTCGGCGCCGAGGTGCGCCGCGCGATGGACGCGCGCACCGACCATCTTGTCCGTGAAGGGCTGGCGCGCCGCTTCGGCGAGCGGACGGTGTTCGAGCGCGGGATGCTCGACACGCTCCGCAAGCGCGAGCTGGACGCGGTTGGAGCGAAGATCGCAGGGGAGACCGGGCTTGCCTATCGCCCCGCCGCGTCCGGCGAGAAGATCGCCGGCGTCGTGCGGCAACGCCTCGCGCTCGCGTCAGGCCGCTTCGCCATGATCGACGACGGGCTCGGCTTCCGGCTCGTGCCGTGGGCCACCACACTCGAACAACAGCTTGGCCGTCAGGTGTCGGGCGTCGTCCGCGCCGGCGGCGGCATCGACTGGACGCTCGGCCGAAAACGCGGCCTCGACATCTAAATCAGGAGAGAACGCATGTCCGCGACCAAGATTTTATGGGGCCAGGTCATCGTCGTGTTCCTGACCGTGCTCGCCGGCATATGGGGCGCGACGCAGTGGACCGCCGCCGCGCTCGCCTACCAGCCCGAACTGGGGCCGCCGTGGATCATGGTCGGCGACTGGCGCATCTACCCGCCGCCAGCCTTCTTCTGGTGGTGGTTCAGCTTCGACGCCTACGCGCCAGACATCTTCAAAACCGGGGCGTTCATCGCCGCATCGGGCGGGTTCGCGTCGATCGCCGTTGCCATCGGCATGTCGGTGTGGCGCGCGCGTGAATTGAAGAACGCCGAGACCTACGGGTCTGCGCGCTGGGCGACGGAGCGCGAGGTTCGCGGCGCCGGGCTGCTCGGGCCGAACGGCGTCGTGCTCGGCAGGCTCGCTCGCGACTATCTGCGCCACGACGGCCCGGAGCATGTACTGTGCTTCGCCCCAACCCGCAGCGGCAAGGGTGTCGGCTTGGTCGTGCCTTCGCTGCTGACCTGGCCGGCGTCGGCGATCGTCCACGACATCAAGGGCGAGAACTGGACGCTAACCGCCGGCTTCCGGGCGCGCTACGGCCGCGTGCTGCTGTTCGATCCGACCAATGCGGAGTCGTCCGCCTACAATCCGTTGCTGGAGGTGCGGCGCGGCCAATGGGAGGTGCGCGACGTGCAGAATGTCGCGGACGTGCTGGTCGATCCCGAAGGCTCGCTGGAGCGCCGGAACCATTGGGAGAAAACCTCCCACTCGCTGCTGGTCGGCGCGATCCTTCACGTCCTCTATGCCGAGGCCGATAAGACCCTAGCCGGCGTCGCCGGATTCCTATCGGACCCGGCGCGCACGATCGAGCAGACGCTGGCCGCGATGATGGCGACGCCGCACCTTGGCGAAGCCGGCGTGCATCCCGTCGTCGCCAGCGCCGCGCGTGAGCTGCTGAACAAATCCGACAACGAACGATCCGGAGTGCTCAGCACGGCCATGTCGTTCCTCGGCCTCTACCGCGATCCTGTTGTCGCGCAGGTAACGCGGGCCTGCCAGTGGCGCATATCGGATCTGGTCGAGGGCGAACGCCCGGCGACGCTTTATCTGGTCGTGCCGCCCAGCGACATATCGCGCACCAAGCCGCTCATCCGCCTGATTCTCAACCAGATCGGGCGCCGGCTGACCGAGGAACTGACGCCGAAGGGCAACCGCCATCGCGTGCTCTTGATGCTCGACGAGTTTCCCGCGCTCGGTCGGCTCGACTTCTTCGAGTCCGCCCTGGCATTCATGGCCGGCTACGGATTGAAGGCGTTCCTGATCGCGCAGTCGCTCAATCAGATCGAAAAGGCTTACGGCCCGAACAATGCGATCCTGGACAACTGCCACGTCAGGGTGAGCTTCGCCACCAACGACGAACGCACTGCCAAGCGGGTGTCGGACGCGCTCGGCACGGCGACTGAGATGCGCGCGATGAAGAACTATGCCGGGCATCGCCTCTCCCCCTGGCTTGGACATTTGATGGTGTCGCGGTCCGAGACCGCCCGCCAACTCCTCACGCCCGGCGAGGTGATGCAGCTTCCGCCGGACGACGAGATCGTGATGGTGGCGGGTGTCCATCCGATCCGCGCGAAGAAGGCGCGCTATTTTCAGGACCGCCGCCTGTCCGAACGGATCGTCCAGGCGCCGGCCCCTGAGGCGACAAAGGCGCGGGCGGACGACTGGACGGGGCGGCAGGCGGCGGCCGATCCGAAACAGGTGGCGCTTATCGTCCGCGATGCGGAAGACGCCGCCAATGGCGGGCTGCGTCGCGAGCCCGAACTGCCTGAGCATGTCGCGATCGCGCCGGAAAACACGGCCCCGCCCGCGCAGGAGTTTGCGATCGTCGATGACGAGCAGGACGACGCGGCCCGGCAGGCGGCCGTGCGCCGCCGGATGCAGGGGCTCGCGCGGCAGGCGTCGCTCGATCCCGGCGACGGAATCGAGCTGTAGGAGGCGATCATGCGGACTCGGCTCAACGTCTATTTTCCGCCCGCGCTCGCCAAACAGGTCGATGAGTTGGCGATCCGCCGACGCATCTCGCGATCCGCGATCGTGGAGGCGGCGGTTGCGTCTTACCTTTCGCCGGACGGTGCCGACCGGATGGAGGCGGCGTTCGCGCGCAGGCTTGATCGCCTGTCGCGCCAAGTCCAGCGGCTTGAGCGCAACACCGGCCTGACCACCGAGGCACTGAGTCTGTTTGTCCGGTTCTGGCTGTCCGTGACCCCGCCGCTGCCCGCCGAGGATCAGGCGGCGGCGCAGGTCAAAGGCCGCAAGCGCTACGAGGGCTTCATCGAGACGCTCGGCCGGCGCTTCGCCAGCGGCAAAACCTTGCTGGACGAGATACCGGAAGATGTCTGGCCTCGCTCGACATCGTCCGAGTCGGACTGAATTGCCGCGCCTGACCCAAATGTAGCGGAAGCCGCTTCCGCCCCCGGCAACGTATCTGCCGCCCCCTCTACTACGCCGACAACTAGCTGTTGCGAGCCGAGTATTCCTGCGTCTCTTGATGTGCCCCGACAGCCGGGCGGCGGTTCGCCCGGCCCATTTCAAGGGCCAATCGTTGACCGTCCTCCCGATCCGATCCGAGGCTAAATCACGCGGCGCGCGGATGCTGCGCACCGCGCTCGGGCCGTCGATCGCGGGATGGCTCGACGACCCGGCTGTGATCGAGGTGATGTTGAACCCGGACGGCCGCCTGTGGCTCGACCGGCTCGGCGAAGGCATCAGCGATACGGGCGAACTGCTGAGCGCTGCCGATGGCGAGCGCATCGTCCGCCTGGTCGCGCACCATGTCGGCGTCGAGGTCCACGCCCTCGCCCCGCGCGTCTCGGCCGAGCTGCCTGAAGGCGGCGAACGCTTCGAGGGACTATTACCGCCCATCGTCGCGGCACCCACCTTTGCGATCCGCAAGCCCGCCGTCGCCGTCTTCACGCTCGACGACTATGCCCGCGCAGGCATCATGTCGGCGGCCGAGGCCGAGGCGTTGCGCCGCGGCGTCGAGACCCGCGCCAATATCCTCGTCGCGGGCGGCACCGGCGCGGGCAAAACCACGCTGGTCAACGCTCTCTTGGCGGAAGTCGCCAAGACGAGCGACCGCATTGTCCTGATCGAAGACACGCGCGAACTTCAATGCGCGGCGCCCAACCTTGTCGCCATGCGCACCAAGGACGGCGTGGTGTCGCTGTCCGAGCTGGTCCGCTCGTCGCTGCGCCTGCGCCCCGACCGCATCCCCATCGGCGAAGTGCGCGGCGCCGAGGCGCTCGACCTCATCAAAGCCTGGGGCACCGGTCATCCCGGCGGCGTCGGCACGATTCACGCCGGCACCGCGCTCGGCGCGCTGCGCCGCATGGAGCAGCTAATCCAAGAGGCCGTCATCACGGTCCCGCGCGCGCTGATCGCTGAGACGATCGACTTGATCGCCGTGCTGGTCCGCGACGCGCATGGACGCCGCCTGACCGAGCTGGCCCGCGTCGACAGGCTCGACCCCGCGACCGGCGACTACCGCCTCGCACCGCTCACAACCCCCCAACCCGGAGACCTGCCATGATCCATGCCCTTCGGCATGGCGCGCGCCGCGCCATGCTTACCGCCACCGCCAGCGTGATTGCGCTGACCTTCGCCGTTCCGGCCCATGCCGGTGGCTCGTCGATGCCGTGGGAAGCCCCGCTCCAGTCGATCCTCGAAAGCATCGAGGGGCCGGTCGCCAAGATCATCGCCGTCATCATCATCATCGTGACCGGCCTGACGCTGGCCTTCGGCGACACGTCGGGCGGCTCGCGCCGGCTGATCCAGATCGTATTCGGCCTGTCTATCGCGTTCGCCGCGTCGAGCTTCTTCCTGTCGTTCTTCTCGTTCGGCGGTGGAGCGCTGATCGCATGACCAGCGCGGCCGATCATGGCGAACCGATCGCGGGCTATTTCGCCCCGGTCCACCGGGCGCTGACCGAGCAGATATTGCTCGGCGGCGCCCCGCGCTCGCTCGCCATCGTCAACGGGACGCTGGCGGGCGCGATCGGCCTCGGCCTGCGCCTTTGGATCGCCGGCCTGGTCATTTGGGCCGTTGGACACGGGCTGTCCGTCTGGGCCGCCCGCCGCGACCCACAATTCGTGGACGTGGCCCGGCGCCACCTCCGCTACCCGACATGGATGCGGCCATGATGAGCTTGCGCGAATATCGCAGCAAAGCTGCGAACCTCCCCGACTTCCTGCCCTGGGCCGCGCTGGTCGGCGAAGGCGTGGTGCTGAACAAGGACGGCTCGTTCCAGCGCACCGCGAAGTTCCGCGGCCCCGATCTGGACAGCGCGACGCCGGCCGAGCTGGTCGCGACGACCGCGCGGCTGAACAATTCTCTGCGGCGGCTCGGCTCCGGCTGGGCAATCTTCGTCGAGGCGCAGCGCACGCCCGCGCTCGATTACCCGCAGTCCGAATTTCCCGATCCCGTGTCGTCGCTGGTCGAGTTCGAGCGCCGCGAACAGTTCCGCGAGGAAGGCGCGCACTTCGAGAGCCGTTATTTCCTCACCCTGCTTTGGATGCCGCCGGCCGAGGAAGCCGCCCGCGCCGAAGGCTGGCTTTACGAGGGTCGCTCCACCACCGGCGTTGATCCGTGGGAACTGCTCAAAGGCTTCGCCGATCGCTGCGACCGGGTGCTCAATCTGGTCGAAGGCTTCGTGCCCGAGGTTCGCTGGCTCGATGACGCCGAGACGCTGACCTATCTGCACAGCACGGTTTCTACGCGCCGTCAGCGTGTCCACGTTCCGGAAACGCCGATGCACCTCGACGCGCTCCTGGCCGACGAGCCGCTGACCGGCGGGCTGGAGCCGCGCCTGGGCGAGCATCATCTGCGCATGCTCACCATTGTCGGTTTCCCGAGCGTGACGTTCCCCGGTCTGCTCGACGAGCTGAACCGGCTCGCCTTCGAGTATCGCTGGGCGACCCGCGCGATCATGCTCGACAAGATCGACGCGTCCAAGCTGCTGAGCCGCATCCGCCGCCAGTGGTTCGCCAAGCGCAAGAGCATCGTTGCGATACTGAAAGAAGTGATGACCAACGAGGCGTCGGTCCTCGTGGACAGCGACGCCTCGAACAAGGCCGCCGACGCCGACACCGCCCTGCAGGAGCTGGGCGCCGACTATGCCGGCATGGCCTATGTCACCGCGACCGTGACGGTGTGGGACCGCGACCCCGCCGTCGCCGCCGAGAAGCTGCGGCTGGTTGAGAAGGTCGTCCAGGGCCGCGACTTCACCGTCATTCCCGAGGGCATGAATGCGATCGAGGCATGGCTGGGGAGTCTGCCCGGCCACACCTATGCTAATGTCCGTCAACCTCCGATTTCCACCATGAATCTCGCCCACCTGATTCCCCTGTCAGCGGTATGGGCGGGGCCGGAACGGGACGAGCATTTCGGTGCGCCCCCCTTGCTCTATGGCAAGACCGAAGGCTCGACCCCGTTCCGGTTTTCCCTTCACGTCGGCGATGTCGGCCACACGCTGATCGTCGGCCCGACCGGCGCCGGCAAGTCGGTGCTGCTCGCCCTCGTGGCGATGCAGTTCCGCCGCTACGAGAACGGCCAGGTCTTCGCCTTCGATTTCGGCGGCAGCATCCGCGCCGCTGCGATCGGCATGGGCGGCGACTGGCAGGATCTCGGCGGGATGCTCGCCGACGAGGCCGGCGACGGCGTGCAGCTCCAGCCGCTCGCCCGCATCGACGATCCCACCGAGCGCGCTTGGGCGGCGGAATGGCTGGCAGCGATCCTGGGCGGCGAAGGCGTCGCGGTCGATCCGCAGGCCAAGGAGCATCTATGGTCGGCGCTCGGCTCGCTCGCCAGCGCGCCCATCGCCGAACGGACGCTGACCGGCCTCGCGGTGCTGTTGCAGAGCCAGCAGCTCAAGCAGGCGCTCGCCCCCTATTGCCTCGGCGGCCCGTGGGGCCGGCTGCTCGACGCCGAAGCCGAGCGCCTGGGCGAAGCCGACGTGCAAGCGTTCGAGACGGAAGGTCTGGTCGGGTCCAGATCGGCCGCCGCAGTGCTCTCATACCTGTTCCACCGGATCGAGGGCCGGCTAGACGGCTCGCCGACGCTCATCATCATCGACGAGGGCTGGCTGGTTCTCGATAGCCCCGACTTCGCAGCCCAGCTCCGTGAATGGCTGAAGACCCTCCGCAAGAAGAACGCCAGCGTCGTGTTCGCCACGCAGAGCCTCGCCGACATCGAAACCTCGAACATCGCGCCGGCCATCATCGAGAGCTGCCCGACGCGCATCTTCCTCCCGAACGAGCGCGCGGCCGAGCCGCAGATCGCCGGCATCTACAAGAGGTTCGGGCTCAACGCCCGCCAGATCGAAATCCTGAGCCGGGCTACGCCCAAGCGCGACTATTACTGCCAGTCGCGGCGCGGCAACCGGCTGTTCGAGTTGGGGCTGGGCGAGGTCGCGCTGGCGTTCGCAGCCGCGTCTTCCAAGACCGATCAGCTCCGCATCGCCGAGCTTATCGAGACCCAAGGCCGCGAGCGCTTCGCCGCCGAATGGCTGCGCCATCGCGGCTTGGCCTGGGCGGTCGATCTTCTTCCCGAACCTCAACCCGATCCGCTGGCTGGTCGCCGGGAAGATGCCGGCCAGTTCCCCCTCGCCTTGAAGGACATGACCCCATGAAGCTCAATATCCTGCACCGCGCCATGCTGGCCGGCGCCATCGCCACCTCGAGCATGATCGGCATCACCGCCGCCACGCCGGCGCACGCTCAATTCGGCGGGATCGTCTACGACCCGACCAATTATGCGCAGAACGTGCTGACGGCCGCGCGGTCGCTCCAGCAGGTCAACAACCAGATTCAGCAAATCCAGCAGCAGGCGACCAGCCTGATGAACGAGGCGCGCAATCTGGCGTCGCTGCCGTTCAGCTCGCTCCAGCAGTTGCAGCAGCAGGTGCAGCGCACCCAGCAGCTTCTCGGCGAGGCGCAGCGCATCGCCTATGACGTGCAGAACGTCCAGCAGGTGTTCAACGGCCGCTACAAGGGCGCGGCGCTGACCGGCACCCATGCGCAGATGGTCGCTAACGCCAATGCGCGCTGGGCGGATAGCGTCGGGGCGTTCGAGGACGCGCTGCGCGTTCAGGCTGGCGTCGTCGGCAATATCGACGGCGCACGCACCACGATGGACGGCTTGGTCACGTCGAGCCAGTCGGCGACCGGCGCGCTTCAGGCGGCACAGGCGGGCAACCAGCTTCTTGCGCTGCAATCGCAGCAACTCGCGGACCTGACAGCGCTGCTCGCCGCGCAGGGACGGGCGCAGGCGCTGGACTCGGCGCGCAACGCCGCCGTGGAAGCCGAAAGCCGCGAGCGGCTCCGGCGATTCCTGACGCGGTCCACGGGCTATCAGCCGGGCAATGCCCGCATGTTCCACGACTGAGCCGATGGACAGCAAGCTCCTCGCGCGCATCGGCGCCGTCATCTTCATCGCCATCGCCATCACGATGACGGCGATCGAGATGAGCCGCGCGCCCGAACCCCCGCGCGCGGAGTCGGCGGCCGTCGTGGAGACATCGGCGACGGACCCGCTGCTGATCGAGCTGCGCCGATGCCAGTCGATCGGCGCGGCCGGGGCAAGCGACCCTGATTGCCTGCGCGCCTGGGCCGAGAACCGTCGCCGGTTCCTCGCGCCCGGCGCGCGCCCCACCGCCCGTATCGCCGATGGCGCGATCTCACAGGAGAACTGATATGGGCGGCACCGGCGTCGTCGATCGCTTTCTGGACGTTTTTACCCGCTACATCGACAGCGGGTTCGGCCTGCTCGGCGGCGAAGTGGCGTTCATCGCCACCACCCTGATCGTCATCGACGTGACCCTGGCTGCGCTGTTCTGGACGTGGGGTGAAGGCGACGACATCATCGCGCGCCTCGTCAAGAAGACGCTGTTCGTCGGTATCTTCGCCTACATCATCGGCAACTGGAACAGCCTTGCGCGGATCGTCTTCGAGAGTTTCGCCGGGCTCGGCCTGAAAGCGTCCGGCACCGGCTTCACCGCCGCCGAGCTGCTCCAGCCGGGACGGGTCGCGCAAGTCGGGCTGGAGGCCGGCGAACCCATCCTCCAGTCGATCTCCGACCTGATGGGCTGGGTCGCGTTCTTCGAGAACTTCATCCAGATCGCGGTGCTGCTGTTCGCCTGGGTGCTGGTCATCCTCGCTTTCTTCATTCTGGCGATCCAGCTCTTCGTGACGCTGATCGAGTTCAAGCTGGCGACGCTCGCCGGCTTCGTCCTCATCCCGTTCGGCCTGTTCGGCAAGACCGCCTTCATGGCCGAGCGCGTGCTGGGGCTGGTGATCTCGTCGGGCATCAAGGTGCTTGTGCTCGCTGTCATCGTCGGCATCGGCTCGACATTGTTCGACGAGTTTCGCGCCGGGTTCGGCGGCGCGCAGCCGAGCATCGAGGACGCAATGGCCGTCGCGCTAGCCTCGCTATGCCTTCTCGGCCTCGGCATCTTCGGCCCATCGATCGCCAATGGCATCGTCTCGGGCGGCCCGGCGCTTGGCGCAGGGGCGGCGGCGGGAACCGTGCTCGCAGCCGGCGGAGCGCTTGCCGGTGGCGCCGCTGCTGCCCGCCTCGGCGTCGGCGCGGCGGCGGGGGCGGTCGGCGGCGCCGCGCGCGGCGCGGCCTTCACCTCCGGCGCCGCCAGCATCGCCTATGCGCTCGGTTCGGCTGGTAAATCCGGCGCGGCCGCAGTCGCTGGCGGCGCGGGCGGCGTTGGTCAGGCGGCGGTCGGTGCGGCCATGTCGCCACTTCGCAGGGCCGCCGACTCTCTTAAGGACAGCTATCGCTCAGGCGGCCGCGCCGCCGTCACCGCAACGGGCGGGACCATTTCAGGCGGCAGCTCGACGCCGTCGCCGGACGCACCGGCCGGCGCGCCCGCCTGGGCGTCCGCGATGAAGAACCGCCAGACCATGACGCACGGCGCGACCATTGCCGCCCACACGCTGCGCTCCGGCGATGGCGGGGGCAGCGGCGCTTCCGTCGACACCAGCCAGAAGGATTGATCCATGTTTAAGCGCCCGAGCATCCGCTACGGCCAGACGCCCGAACCCGCGACACCCTATCAGCGCGCGGCGCAGACATGGGACGACCGCATCGGCTCCGCGCGCGTGCAGGCGAAGAACTGGCGACTCGCCTTCTTCGGCACGCTGGCGCTTTCGGGCGGCCTGGCCGGCGGGCTGGTCTGGCAATCGACTCGCGGCCATATCGTCCCTTGGGTGGTGCAGGTCGATCGGCTGGGCGAAGCCCAGGCGGTCGCGCCGGCCGAGGCCGGCTACCGCCCGACCGATCCGCAGGTCGCGTTCCAACTCGCCCGCTTCATCGAGCAGGTGCGGAGCATCCCGGCTGATCCGGTCATCGTCCGCCAGAACTGGCTCCGCGCTTACGATTTCACGACCGATCGCGGCGCGCTCGCGCTCAATGACTATGCGCGGGCCAACGACCCGTTCGCCAATGTCGGGCGGGTGCAGGTCGCGGTGGAGGTGTCGAGCGTCATCCGCGCCTCACCCGACAGCTTCCGCGTCGCCTGGATCGAGCGCCGCTATCAGGATGGCAGCCTAGCCACCACCGAACGTTGGTCCGCGATCCTCACGATCGTCGTCCAGCCGCCGCGCACCCCCGACGCCCTGCGCAAGAATCCGCTCGGCGTCTTCGTCAATGCCCTCAACTGGTCGAAGGAGCTGTCGCAATGACCGGCATACCCATCCGCCGCGCGGCCACAGCCGCGCTGCTCGTCTCTGCATCCGCACTCGCCGGCTGCGCCACCACGTCGGCGCGGCCGCCCGTGATCGCTTTCGACGATCCGCCCCCGGCGATCCTCGCGACGCTCACGGCCGAGCCGCCCCGCGCTGTCCAGATCGTCACGATCCCCGAGCCGTTGCCGCTGCCCGGCCAGTTGAAGCCCGTGACGGAGAGCGCGCGACCGCCAGAGCCCGTCGATCCGCGCCGCCGTGTCGGCGACGCCAACGATGCCGCGCGCATCCAGCCGGTGCGCGACGGCTTCCTTAACGCCATCCAGCAATACCCGTGGACCGAAGGCGCGCTCTATCAGGTATATACTGCGCCCGGCCAGATTACGGATATCGCCTTGCAGGAAGGCGAGCAGCTCGTGGGGCCGGGGCCGGTCGCGGCGGGCGACACGGTGCGGTGGATCATCGGCGATACAGTGAGCGGCAGCGGCGCGACCGCGCGCGTCCATATCCTCGTTAAGCCCAGCCGGTCCGACCTCGCCACCAACCTGGTCATCAACACCGACCGGCGCACCTACCATCTGGAGCTGCGCGCCACGCCCGCGACCTATATGGCGTCCGTTTCCTGGACCTATCCGCAGGACCAGCTCATCGCCTTGCAAGGCCGCAACGCCGCCGCCGTCGCCGCCATGCCGGCCGCGACCGGCGTGGACGTATCAGCGCTCAATTTCCGCTACAGTATTGAAGGCGACCGGGCGCCTTGGCGTCCGGCGCGCGCGTTCGACGACGGGCGGCAGGTCTTCATCGAGTTTCCTCACCAGATCTCGCTGGGCGAGATGCCGCCGCTGTTCGTCATCGGCGCGGCCGGCGACGCCGAGCTGGTCAATTACCGCGTGCAGGGCCGCTACATGGTGGTCGATCGCCTGTTCGCCGCCGCGGAGCTGCGCCTGGGCGACCGGCGCAGCGAACAGCGCGTCCGCATCGTGCGCGACGACGCGCGGAGGGGGCGGCCGTGACCGACAGCCACGATCCCGCCGTTGAAGGCCGGCCCATGCCCCAAGCGGAACGGCCCGATCCTGCCGCGTTCCAGCTTCGCGGCGATCCGCCGCGCGTCATGCGGCTGTCCCGTAAGGCACTCGCCGTCGTCGGCGTCGCCGCCGGCCTCGGCATCGGCGGTTCGCTAATCTATGCGCTCCGGCCGCCGGGTGAGAAGGCCGCGCAGGAACTCTACAACACTGACAGCCGCGCAACATCCGAGACGATCACGTCCGGGCCGCGCGACTACGCCCAGACGCCCCGGCTCGGGCCGCCGCTGCCCGGCGACCTCGGCCGCCCGATCGTGTCGGCGCAGCAGGGGGGCGAGGACGTGCCTATGCCAACGATCGGTGCGCAGCCGGGTCCGCCCGATCCGCGCGCGCAGGCGGCGGAGGCGGCTCGGCAGCGCGCCGCTCAGGAGCGCGATGCGGCGCGCACCAGCTCGGTCTTCCTCGGCAGCGGCGGCGCGCGTGCAAGTGCGGAGCCCGTCGCGGCGCCCGGCTTGCCGGCACCGTCCAGGCAGGAGCCAGTTCAGCAAGCTGCGCAGGGCGACCAGGCCGGTAAGCGCGCGTTCATGGCCCAAGCGTCGAACCAGCGCACGGTCAGCGTCGAAAGACTGACAGCCCCGGCATCGCCGAACATCGTGCAGGCCGGCAGCATCATCCCGGCCGCGCTCATCACCGGCGTCCGTTCCGACCTCCCCGGCCAGATCACCGCCCAGGTGACGGCCAATGTCTACGACAGCCCGACCGGCCGCATCCTGCTCATCCCGCAGGGCGCGAGGCTGCTCGGCGAGTATGACAGCGAGGTTGCCGCCGGCCAGACCCGCGTGCTGCTCGCCTGGGATCGGCTCATCATGCCGGACGGCCGCTCGATCGTTCTCGAGCGCCAGCCAGGTGCGGACGGAGCCGGGTTCGCTGGCTTGCAGGACCGGGTGAATCAGCATTGGGGCAATTTGCTCAAGGCCGCCGCCATCTCGACACTGCTCGGCGTCGGGGCCGAGCTGGGCGCGGACAGCGAGAACGACCTGACCCGCGCGCTACGGCGTGGCTCGCAAGACACCATTAATCAAACCGGCCAGCAGATCGTGCGTCGGCAGCTCAACGTGCAACCAACGCTCACCATCCGGCCGGGCCATCCGCTGCGCGTCGTTCTTACCCGCGACCTGGTTCTCGAACCGATTGGAGCATCACGATGACGAAGTTGAAGCTGGGGGCGCTCGCCGATGACAGGCCGGTGAAATTAGCGGCGGAGGTGCCCGCCGCCGTCCACCGCGATCTTGTCGCCTATGCCGCCGCACTCGCGGTTGAGACGGGCGGTGAGCCGGTCACGCCGGAAAAGCTGGTTGCGCCCATGTTGGAGAGATTCATGGCGAGCGACCGCGGATTCGTGCGCCGGCGAGGTGGCGCGAAAAACTGAGTGCTGCGCTGCGATCAGTTGCCCAAGAACCGCTTGCGCCGTTCCTGGGCGTCGACCTTGATGATCGCTTCCTCGGCGGTGGCGCATTCGCCGCCCCGCACCGAGCCGTCCTGGCATCCAGCAACGACCTGACGCGCTTCGTCGATATGCGCCACGAAATACTGCGTGCCGCGCGCCTCGCTGGGCGCCGCAGCGATGGGCGACGGGATGGCGACGGGCGCTGTCTGCTGCGCCGGCACGATCACCGGCCGCAGGACAAATCCACCCGCGAAACCGACAAGCAAAGTGACAAGCACAACGATGATTGTCTTACCTTGCGACATGGCCCTCAACTCCAACAACTAGCTGTTCATTTTACTGGAATCTCGGCAGAAAATCAAAAGACAGCGCGTAGCGTGCCTTGATGAATCCAAGGAAACGGTGAAGGGCTGGATTGCCGTTGTCGTCGCGCCAGCAACCGGAATAGCCGGTCAGCGCCGGCCCCTGTTCACCGTGTATTGGACGATAAACGACGTCGGGATACCGCGCTCCCGTTGAACCCTCGCAGACGATGCTCACCCCGGAGCTGCCGCCGAGGACGCTGAGGATCGTCTCGCGGCTCGACTGGTGCATCCGAATGTCGGGTTTCGCGCCCGACACCGACAGTCGGCCGAGCAACAGGTCGCGCATCTCCGGGCCGGGATCAGCGGCGGGCAACAGGAACCGTTCGCTCCGAAGATCCGTCCAGTGAACCACATCGCGGTCAGTAAGCGGATGCGAAGCGGACAGCGCGATGAGCATCCGTTCGCTCCATAGCGGCTCGCAGCGAAACCCGTCATGGCCGGCCGCGCCCATGAGGATCGCGATGTCGATCTCGCCTATATCGAGCCCAGCGAGCAGGACGCTGCGGTCAGCTTCCACACACTCGACCTCCACGTCGGGATGCGCGTCGCGCCAGCTCATCATCGTCGCGCGCAGATTTCCGGCTGAGACGGAATTGTTGTGTCCCAGCCTCAGCCCGCCGGCCCGGCCCTGTCCAGCGGCCCGCATCATTACCACTAGCTTGTCAGCGCTGGCGACCATTGTCCTGGCGCCGCTGAGGAATGTGCTGCCTGCAAGGGTTGCAGAGACACCCGCGCGAGATCGCTCGAAGATCGGCATCCCGATGGAGCGCTCCAGCTTCAAGATGTTCCGGCTGAGCGTCGATTGTTCGATGTCGAGCGCGCGCGCCGCGCGGTAGAAGCTGCCATGATCCGCAGCCGCGATAGCGTATCGAAGCTGGCGAATGTCGAATGTCACACAGAACTCCTGAACGCCATCAACTTACGTCAAACAAAAATGTCGTAGAGAGCCTTGGACGCTCCCGCGCCCGGTCGAGCCTCCATGCTCGTCCCGGTTCAGCCTATGCCCCGAGAAACCCAAGTATCAGGGCCGTACCGATGGCGAGCATCAGCGAAGCGACGATAGCCCTCACCACGCCAACCGTTGCTTTCTTGGAATAACGGGCGCCGAGCCAGGCACCAGCAAACGCGCAAAGGGTGCCTACTACTATCAATCTCAGCCCCTGATCACCGCCCAACGCCGCCCCGCTGAAGCTCGCCGCGTAAGTCGGCAGCCGCGAGAGGTCGATGATGATGGCGATCATGACGCCGGTGGCGATGTAGTGCTGCGGATCAAGGCCGGACTTCAGCAGGAACATTGAGCGTAAGGCGCCCTGCTGGCCCGACAGGCCCCCGATGAAGCCGGTCAGGAGCCCTCCTAAGGGCATCAGCCGAGGCGGCGCGGCCAGCCGTTGGAACCACGGCTGGAGTTCCAGCAGGGCGAATATGATCATAAGCGCCCCAATGACAACGCCTGCGCCCGATGGCCGAAACGCGCGGCCAAACGCGCTCCAATCGTAAACGACTCCCGTCTCGCCCAGCTGAGCGAGAACCCAAGCCCCTAGGATAGCCGCAGGTATTGCCGGGAGGCCGAAGCGCATCACGATCCGCCAGTCCGCGGTCCGCCGCAGGAGGCCACCCTTGAAGAGATTGTTAAGGAGGTGAACGGTGCCAGTCGCCGCAACGGCTGTCTCCGCCGGGAAGAAGAGCGCAAACGCAGGGAGCAGCACCGTGCCGAGGCCGAAACCTGAGTAAAGCGTCAATCCTGAAGCCAGGAAAGCAACCGTCCCGATGATCAGATAGTCCATCGCGCCTACTCCGAGCGCCGCGCGCGCTTCGACAAGGACGGGTGCAAGGAAAGCCGGGCTTTCATTCGGCCGACCCCTCTCGGAAGGTGACCACTCGGTAGATGTAGACGACGACGATGCCCCCGACGATGATGGTCGAGATCGGGTTCAGATACTCTGCGACGGTCTGATACCGATTTTGGAGCAAATAACCCGCGCCCGCCAGCAATGCCGTCCAGAGCGCCGTTCCAAGCGTCGTAAGGAGCAGGAACCGCGGCAGATTCATCCTGAACACCCCCGCTGGAACCGAGATAAGCGTGCGGAGGGTGGGCACGAGGCGACCAAAAAACACGGCCTTGCCGCAGTGCCGGTGGAACCAGCGATCGACTCGATCAACGTCAAGGGGCTTGAGCGTGAGCCAGCGGCCATGTCGCCCCGCCCAGCGTCTCAAGCGATCGGTTCCGATCCACTTGCCGACGTAATACCAGAATAGCGCGCCGGCGACCGACCCTGCGGTTCCCGCCGCGATCACGCCCGCTAAGCTGAGCTTTCCTTGCCCGGCGCTATAGCCGGCCGACGGCATGATGATTTCGGAAGGAATCGGCGGGAACAGATTTTCGAGGAACATCAGCACGGCGATCCCGAGATAGCCGGCGCGGTTCAACAGTTCGACAAGGTGCTCGAACATCATCGCCCTAATGCCGAAGATAGCGTTGGAGACTGACGCGCAGCACCACACGGAACTCATCTCCCGGGTTGCGGTCGGTAACGATCGCAGCGGGACCAGAGAGCGCGTTATGCGCATACTCAACGTGCAGGCTGGCGAGCTTGTTCGTGTAGGGGAGGTTATAGTTCGCCCCCACACGGACCGCCCGCTGCGTCGCCCGGCCGGCAATGCTGTCGATGCCGAGACTTACCAGGTCATAACGCGCGAACAGGTCGAGATCACCCGTATGCGGCGCATCGAACAACGAGAACTGGACCATCGCATAGCCGCCGCCCACGTCGGCGTTGCTGCCCGAGAAGGTCGAATAGAGCGCTTCCGCCTCGACTGTCGTCGGGCGGCCGAATAGCGGGAAGGTGTAAGCGATGTCAGCTTCGCCGGTGAGCTTATTGCCGGTAGCGGCCACGCCGCCCAGCGGCGTTGCGCCGATCGCGGTGGCGAGCGTGAACACCCGATCGCGAATGTCGCGGGTATGATCCACGGCCGCGCCGATAGTGAGCTTTCGGCCATCGGAGTTCACCGGCGTCAGGATGACCTTGCCGGAGAAGGAGTTGCCGACCGAATAGCGAGGGTCAGGAGCATTAAGCGACCCCCGATTGTCGAGGGCGGCGAGCTGGATCGTCAGCCGGTCGGAGAGCGCCCTCTGGAACTGGACGCCAAACTGTGTCCCAAAGCTGTTGACCGAGCCATGTTCTTCCAGGATCAGCGAGCGATTAATCGTCGGCAGGTTGCCCGACGACAGATTGTCCTCGCGCGAAAGGATATGGGTATTCTCGCCGACGAGCAGGCGGAACTTGCCGGGATCGTCCGGGTGCTGGAGCGCGACGAACAGGTTCTCGAAGTTGCGGCGGCCGAGGTTACCGCCCTTGCCACCGAAGTCGCCGAAGAAATTGGTGTTTGTGAGATCGACCTCATAGACGATCGCGGGGCGCAGGCTGTCAGACAGGCGCGGTAGGTCGATTTCCATGCCTTGACGGACGCGTCGGAAATAATCGGAACCGTCCGGGTCGATCGCGCGCTCCGAATATCCCCACGCGGTGACGCGGAAGTCGCCTGATTGATAGACCACACCGGCATCAGGGTTGAATGAAAAGTCCGCTTTGGGCGGCGGCGTCACATTTTGGTGGGCGGGCGGCGACTCGGAGCTGGTCGGGGCCGGAGGACCGAGCGAGTCTTGCGCCCAAGCCGGCGCAGAAACGGCCGCTGCACCCGCCGCGAGGACTATTGGAAGGCAGGAGAAGGCCCTCACCAGAACAACCCGCGCTTGCCGCTGCCCTTGAGGCGGCGCCGATACATATCGACATAGACCCAGCCTCCGGTGATCAGGAGCACGATCAAAGCCGTGCCCCACATCACACCCAGCACCACACCAGGCTCTCCGAGAATTTCGCCGCTGTGGATGCGGAGGATTAGTGATTCTGTCTCACGGCGTTCGTCGCTCTTGATCCGGCCCGAGTTGGCATCGACAATGATCTCGCGGAGCGGATCGCCAGGCATGTCAACTACGCCCTCGATATCGCTGCCTTCGCCGCGAAGCGAGACGGATGCGATGACCGCGTTTGGTGCGCGCTGACGCACCGCATCCAATGTGTGGGAGACAAGCGCTCCGTAAACAGGAGATGGAATCGCCGTCGAAAGCACCGTCGAACCGGCCCGGTCCGCATCAGAGTCTTCGCCTCCTAACCGCTGGATTTGAAGAATGACGCCGCTGACTGCAACAACGATGAGAAACAGCGCAGCAACTGCGCTGATCCATCTGTGATACTTCCGCAATTCGATGTGCCAGCCCTTCGAGGGCATAACCGTCTCCATGATATTCGCAAGGGTGCCGTGATATTCGCAAGGGTGCCGTGGCGCCTATCAAGACGTTCCTCAAGCGGCGCGCGGTAGTAATAGATCGCGGGAACAAGATCTGTAGATGGCACCGGAAGCTGACCGCAACCTGACGAAGCTCTATGTACGCGCGCCATTTTCCTCAACGAGCACGTCAGGCTGGCGTCAGAAAAGGCAGGTACTGGAGTTGCGATGCGATACGGAGAGAGTTGCCCATCGGCCAGTGACCACTGTCGTTCCGAGCGATCATCACGGACAGAGGCTCGTCCGGCGCAAAATCCAAGCTTGCGCTGCGTCGCACTCGCCCCGGCAAGTCCGATTGGACGAATTGCTTGATCTGTCTCGTGCGTCCAAACTGGAACCCAAATCCCGGCTATTAACAAGCTGGGGCGACCTGATCGCCACTTGCCGTCTTGGTGGAGACTATACTTGGAAAAAACTGATCAATCAGGAATTCTTGCAGTACAATCTGCTCGACTTGGCGCTTGGATATTACGCTAGTGCCACGACGGCAAAGATGGCTGCGCCCCGCCTTTGCCGTCGGCTGGACGATGATACTGTGTGCGCTGTCGGGATGTGGTGGCGAAGCAGAACACGGAAATGGCGCACGCGGTCAGGAAACGCCGACCGTTGGTGTCTTCACGGTCCAGCCGACTAGCGTGTCCGTTGATGTTGAACTGGCCGGACGCACCGCACCCTATGCAATGTCAGAGGTGCGCCCCCAGATTTCGGGGGTTATCCAGCGCCGACTGTTCATCGAAGGCGCGCTGGTCCGCGCCGGCCAGCCCCTTTATCAGATCGATCCCAGCCTCTATCGTGCCAGTGTCAATGAGGCCCAAGCCAATGTCGCGATCGCCCGCGCCAATGCCGAGGCGACCCGGTTGCGCGCTGATCGCCTGAAGCCGCTGGCCGATATCGAGGCGGTCAGCCGGCAGGAGTATACTGATGCCGCCGCTGCCGCCCGCCAGGCGGCCGCGACCGTCCAGCTAGGTCAGGCCCAGCTCGAAACCGCCCGCATCAACCTCGGCTTCACGCGCGTGCCCGCGCCGATCTCGGGTCGCATCGGCCGATCAATGTTGACTCAGGGCGCCCTTGTCACTGCCAACCAGACCGAACCGCTGGCGGTGATCGAGCAACTCGATCCGATCTTTGTCGACATCCAGCAGTCCAGCGCCCAGTTGCTGGCGCTGCGCCGGTCGCTCGGCCGTGAGGGCGTGACCGCGGCCGAAGCCGTGGTCAGACTGAAGCTTGAGGATGGCAGCGACTACGGCCCCACCGGCGTCATCCAGTTTTCCGAAGTGATCGTCGATCCCGCGACCGGCACCGTCACCCTGCGGGCGCGCTTTCCAAATCCGCAGCAATTGTTGTTGCCAGGCATGTTCGTGCGCGCCAGCTTTGCTCAGGCGATCAACACCCGCGCCTTTTTGGTCCCGCAATCCGGCCTGACCCGCGATCCCCGCGGACAGGCACGGGTGCTGGTGGTGAGCCGCGACGGGAAGGTCGTGGAAAAGACGGTCCGGGCAGATCTTACGCAAGGAAGCTACTGGGTTGTGACCGACGGTCTTGCGCCGGGCGATCGGGTTATCGTGCAAGGTACCGCCAATCTGCGACCCGGCCAGGCCGTAGTGGTCGTACCGGCGGATACGCCTCAGCGCGTTGCGCCGCGCCGCCCAGCGGGCGGCGCGGCGAAGCGGGATTGATTGCGCTATGATTTCACGCGCTTTCGTCGCTCGGCCGGTCATCGCTGCGCTGACGCTGGTCCTGCTGAGCGGATGCTCGCTTGCGCCACGTTATGAACGGCCGCCGCCGCCGGTCACCCCCTCCTGGCCGGTCGGCGACGCCTATCTGCCCCAGAGCGAGGCAGATCTCGCCAGCTTGAGCTTCGATCAGGTGGTCCGCGACGCCCGCCTGCGCCAACTGATCGAGGCCGCGCTTGTCAATAATCGCGACTTGCGTGTGGCGGCCGCTAATATCGAAGTCGCTCGCGCCCAATATCGCATCCAGCGCGCCGAACTGCTGCCTGTCGTCGCCGCAAACGCCACCGTCGATCGCAATCGCGGCGGCACCTCGGGCGCGATCGAAAGCGCGACGGATTCCGCGACGGTCTCGACCTTCTACACGGTAAGCGGCGGCATCACCGCGTTCGAGATCGACCTGTTCGGTCGCATCCGTTCCTTAAGCGACGCGGCGCTCAACCGGTTTTTCGCCACCGAAGCCGCAGCCCGTGCCACGCGCCTGACCCTGGTCGGCGACATCGCGACTGCCTGGCTCACCTATGCGGCCGACGAGAGCCTCTATGACGTCGCCTTAGAGACCGAACGCAACGCCCGGCGCAGCGTGGAGCTTACCGGCGCGCGGCTGAGCGGCGGCATCGCCCCGCGCACCGATCTGCGCCAGGCCGAGCAGATTCTGGCCCAGGCGCAATCTGACCTGGCGGCAAGCCGCACCGCGCTGGCCCGCGACGTCAACGCCCTGACCTTGCTGGTCGGCGCGCCTGTCGACGCCGCGCTGCTGCCTGCTTCGATCGAACAGGTTGCTGAGAGCGTGGGCGAAGTGCCCGCCGGGCTCGATTCATCGGTCCTGCTGCGCCGCCCGGACGTGCTCCAGGCGGAATATCAGCTGCGCGCCGCCAATGCCCGGATCGGCGCGGCCCGCGCGGCGCTGTTCCCACGGATCTCCCTCACCTCGGCCCTTGGCTTTGCCAGCCCGGCGCTCAGCAGTTTGTTCGCCAATGGCTCGTTCAACTGGTCGGTCGCGCCTAGCGTCGACTACAACATCTTCCAGGGTGGGGCAGGCCGCGCCGGCGTGCGCCAGAGCCAGGCGGAGCGCGACGCCGCGCTCGCCACCTATGAAGGCGCGATCCAGACGGCATTCCGCGAGGTTGCTGACGCGCTGGCTCGCCGCGGCACCATTGGCGACCAGCTCCGCGCCGATACGTCGCTGGTCGCCGCCGCCCAGGATACCGCCCGGCTGACCGAGGCACGGTATCGCGGCGGGATCGATCCGTTTCTGACCGTCCTCGACGCGCAACGCTCGCTCTACGCGGCACAGCGCACGCTGGTGACGACGCGGCTCATCCGCGCGACAAACCTGGTTACGCTCTACCGTACACTGGGGGGCGATCCTGGACTTGATGGGCGGTCGGACCTGGCAACCGGCAACTGACGGGGACCACCGCGCGGCGGCGACCAATGGCGCCGGGCGGTATCAGTCTGGGCGAAGGTGACCGGCACCATTAACAGTTCCAGCGTCGTCGTTTCTCGCCGTTCCTCCGCCGAACAGTTTGCGGACGACCACAAAGAATAGCGGAACGAAGAAGATGGCGAGAACGGTGGCGGCGAGCATGCCTCCGATCACGGAGGTGCCGATCGCCAGACGGCTCTGTGCGCCTGGACCTGTCGAGAGCGCGAGCGGAAGCGAGCCGAAGATGAAGGCGACGCTGGTCATCAGGATCGGCCGCAGCCGCAGCCGCGCCGCGTGGACAGCCGCGTCGCGGATGGACTTGCCCGCCTTCTCCGCCTGCTCCGCGAACTCGACGATGAGGATCGCGTTCTTGGCGGACAAGCCGATGGTGGTGAGCACGCCCACCTGGAAATACACGTCGTTCTCCAGCCCGCGCAGAGCGACAGCCAGCACCGCTCCGACCAGCCCCAGAGGAATGACCATCAGGACGGAAATGGGGATCGACCAGCTTTCGTATAGGCCAGCCAGGCACAGGAACACGACCAGGATCGAGAGCGCGTAGAGAAGCGGCGCTTGCCCGGCCGACAGGCGTTCCTGATAGGAAAGCCCGCTCCAATCCACCGAAGTGCCGGGCACCTGCTCGGCTAACTCGATCATTCTCGCCATCGCCTCGCCGGAGCTTCTCCCCGGCGCTGGTTGCCCTTGGATCGCGAACGAGGGCAGTCCCTTGAACCGGGTGAGGGTGGCGGGAGCCTGTGACCAGCTCGTCGTGGCGAACGAAGCGAACGGCGCCATCTGCCCGCCGGCGGTCCGCACATGCCAGTTGCGCAGGTCTTCGGGCGATGCCCGGTATGACGCGTCGCTCTGGACGTAAACGCGCTTCACGCGGCCCCGATCAACGAAGTCGTTCACATAGACGCCGCCCCAAGCGGCGGTCAGCGTCTCGTCGACATCGGCTTGATCGATGCCAAGCGCACCAACCTTGGCCTGATCCACCTCCACTTGCAGGGTAGTCGTATCCTCAAGGTTCCGCAGACGAACGGACGCGAGAACGGGATCGGCCCTGGCGGCCGCGAGGAGCTGATCACGACGGGCCTTGAAGGTTTCGCGATCTAAGCCGGCCGCGTTCTGGAACTGCATGGTAAAGCCGGCGCTCTGGCTGAACCCTTGCACTGGCGGTGGCGTTCGGGCGACCACATCGGCATCGCGTAGCGCCGACAGTTCTTCGGTCGCGCGCTCGGTGATGCCGGTGGCGCTGTGGGCAGTGCCCGCCCGCTCGCTCCAAGGGGCGAGCTGAAGGAAGCCCTGTCCGACATTCTGACCCGTTCCGCCCGAGCGCGAACCCGTCACGGTGAAGACGCCCTCGACGTTGGCGTTCTCCGGCCCAAGGAAGTAGCGCTCGACCGCCTCCGCGACTTCCAGCGTACGGGCGGTGGTCGCGCCGGTGGGCAGCGTATATTCGAAAGTCGCCTGCCCCTGATCCTCAATCGGCAGGAACCCCTTGGGCAGTTGAAGGAAGACGATCATCAGAAGGCCGACGATGCCGGCGTAGCCGAGCAGCGTCACGCCGGGCCGTCGAATCGCACCCTCCACCCCCGCCACGTAGCGGATTCGAGTGCGGTCGAAGCGATCATTGAAGCCCGTCCGAAGCCGCGCTGCAATGTGGGCGATGCGACCCGATCGGCGTTCGGCCGCGTGCGATTCCGGACGCTTGAGCAGGGTGGCCGTGAGCGCCGGGGTGAGGATCAGCGCCACCACGACGGATAGAATCATCGATGAGATGATGGTAATCGAGAATTGCCGGTAGATCACGCCGATCGAGCCGCCAAAGAAGGCCATCGGCAGAAACACCGCTGAAAGCACCAATGCGATCCCGATCAGCGCCGATTGGATCTCGGACATGGAGGCGAGCGTCGCGTCCCGCGGCGAAATGTCGGGATCCTCCTCCATCACACGTTCGACATTCTCGACCACGACGATCGCGTCATCCACGAGGAGTCCGATCGACAGCACGAGCCCGAAAAGGGTGAGGGTGTTGATCGAGTATCCGAACAACGCGAGCACGCCGAAGGTGCCGAGCAGCACGACGGGAACGGCGATGGCCGGGATCAACGTCGCCCGCCAGCTTTGCAGGAACACGAACATGACCACCACGACGAGAACGATCGCTTCGACCAAGGTTTTGGCCACCGCGCTGACTGACAGGCGGATAAAGACCGTGCTGTCGCGCGGAAACGCATAGCGGAACCCTGATGGAAACGATTGGGCCTGCCGCGCGACCAACGCCTTGACGCTATCCGCGGTCGCCAAGGCATCGGCACCGGGCGCGAGTTGGACGGTGATTCCCGCGGCGGGATGACGATTGTAGCGGCTGATCGTCGTATAGCTTTCGTTGCCCATCTCGACGCGGGCAATGTCCGACAGCAGCACCTGCGACCCGTCGGTCCGAGTCTTCAGGATGATGTTCCTGAACTCCGCGGGGGTCGTGAGTCGCGACCTGGCCGTCACGGTCGCGTTCAGCATTTGAGTCCGCGGCGAGGGCTGCCCGCCGATCTGGCCCGCGGCGACTTGCGTGTTCTGCGCTTCGATCGCCGCAATCACGTCCGAGGGCATGAGCGAGAAGGCGGCGAGCCGGTACGGGTCGAGCCAGATGCGCATGGCGTATTGCGAGCCGAAGACATTCGTGGAATCGACGCCGGGCAGTCTGGCGATCAGGTCTTGAAGGTTTGACACCAGATAATCGGCTACGTCGCCGTCCGTTTGGCGGTCGGTTTCGTCATAGATCGCCAGCAGCAACAGCGTGTCGTCGTTCGACTTGGTAACGGTAAGCCCTTGCTCCTGGACCTCTTGCGGCAGGCGTGAGAGCGCCTGCTGCACCTTGTTCTGCACCTGGACCTGGGCGATGTCGGGGTCGATATCCTTGTTGAACATCGCCGAGACGGTGACCTGTCCGTCCGAACTCGACGTGGCGGAGAAATAGAGCAGTCCGGGCAGGCCGGTGAGTTGCTGTTCGATGATTTGCGTGACGCTGGATTCGAGCGTTTCCGCTGAGGCGCCTGGATAGTGGGCGCGCACATTCACCTGTGTCGGTGCGATATCGGGATATTGCTCGATCGGCAGGGTGAAGATTGCGCCCGCGCCGGCGAGCATGATCCCGATTGCGATGACCCAAGCGAGGATCGGCCGGGCGATAAACGGCTGGCTGATCACGAGGCCACGGCCTTGATACGACCGCGACGAACGCCTCTTCGGTTCTGGCTGTCAATCCCGCTTACTGAGGAACTCGGCGGCACGGTCAAAATGATGCTGTCCTCAAATGGCGGGTGTAGCGTTAGAGGAAGATGCGCAGCGCCGACCGCTCGAAAACCGAGAATCGTGCCATCGCGTAGCCGTCGCCGAGGAGGGGCCAGATCCCGCGCGACGCGAGCGCAAGCGAGTATGGCGAGTTCGCGACCTGCGGGGTCGGCCTTTTGGCGGAGATCGAGAGGTGAAGGGCCGCGGACAAGGTCAGCTTCACCGAGTGGGAGAGAATTGATCGCGATCTGGAGAAGCTGACTGTGTGGCTTGCCAAGATCGAGGCGCACGAGTTCTTTTCTCTGGCGAACATCACGATTGAGCGGCAGCCTTGCTGGCGAACGGCCGCTGAATTGGCACGCGCCAGAAACAAATCGCATGAACATGAACCATAAATGGCAGCGAAAGCTGACGGCAATCTGACCGACCTCTGCAGTCCCCTCGCGTGCGCCCTAAGCGGCCACGTCAGGCTAGCGTCAGTAAAGGCGCGTACCGGCGCTGGGATGAGAGACGAAGAATGTAGCCCATTATCCAGCTATCCGTGCCAATCTGAGTGGTTGTCGCGGACAAGCACTGGTCAATCGCCGAGAGTGAGGGTGGGGGCGCGACGAGTTGCGCTCTTTTCCGGTAATTACAATTGCGTGCGCGACGGTGCGAACAATGCGCTCAACCGCCTCTGCGAACATCTGCAATGGTGCGGCGCGTCGGTTCGGGTCTATTCCCCGACCAATCGAACTCCGGCATTTGCCCCTGCTGGTGAACTGATCTCAGTGCGGTCGGTCCACATCCCTGGGCGCTCCGAATACCGCTTCGGGCTCCCCCTCTCCCGAACGCTTCGTGCAGACATTGTGACGTTCGCCCCCAACATAATTCACGTCTCGGCGCCCGATGCGTTGGGCTGGAGCGCTCAAACGCTTGGGCGACAGCAAGGTGTCCCTGTCGTCGCAAGCTTGCATACAAGATTCGAGACCTATCTGACATATTACGGCCTAAACTTCGCCCGACGATGGGTAGAATATTATTTGCGATCGTTTTACAGTCGTTGCGACCTGGTCTTGGCTCCGACCCCGCCTCTTGCCGATGAGCTGCGTCGGTTTCTTCCGGAAGAGCAGGTCGCGGTCTGGAGTCGTGGTGTCGACGAGTCGACTTTTTCACCCAGCCGTCGGGATATGTGTTGGAGGCGCGGCCTGGGGTATTCGGACGACGAGCCGATCATCCTTTTTTTCGGTCGATTGGTTCGAGAGAAAGGCATCGCGACCTTCGCCAAGATTGTATCTTTAATCCGGTCAGCCGGCCTGCCGGTGCGACCCTTAGTGATTGGAGCAGGCCCCTCGCGGGCCGAGATGGCTCGGCTGGTAGGCGACGCCGTCTTTACCGGCCACTTGGAAGGGCACGAGCTCGGGCGCGCCGTCGCATGTGCCGACATCCTTCTGAATCCCAGCACCACAGAGGCATTTGGCAATGTCAATCTGGAAGGAATGGCGTCGGGCCTTGTGGTCGTCAGTGCCGACGTCGCAAGCGCCAGGGCCCTGATCGAAGATTCCAAGACTGGTTTCCTTGTCGATCCACACAGCACCCAATGCTTCGCTTCCTTGCTGATCAGACTGATGCAGAATCCTTCGTGCCGTCAGCACATCGCGCTCGCCGCTGTCCGGGCAGCCGCTCAACGTGGTTGGCCAACGGTGCTCGATCAGGTGCTGAAAGCATATGATCGCACGGTTTCATATCACCCCCACCCAGTCCAATGTTGAGCGGTCCTACCATCATGGTGATGAAATCCGTTGCTCATACCAGCGCTCAAAGAAGGCTAATCCTATTTGGCTTCCTCTTCCTGTCCGCGTTCACTGCAAAGGCGCTGGGGCTGGATCCAATAAAGTTGATCAGCGCGATTCAATCAAACCAAAATTACTTAGCTGCTGCATTCGAAAGCAACCCGTTGCCGCTTTTGTCGATCTTCGTTTTTCTGCACATTTTAGCTCTGACTTTATCTCTACCTGGAGCGGTTCTCCCTTTTTGCGTCGTCGCGGGCGCGATTTTCGGTCCACTTTGGGGCTCGGTTATAATAGTTGCCTCACTGACCGTCGGCGATAGTTTAGGCTTTTTGGTGGCCCGCCACCTTTTGAGGGATTGGATTCGAGAACGCTGCTCCAAGCAACTGACTTACATCGAACGCGAAATCTCAAGCAATGGAGCGCTCTACCTCCTTTCCCTTCGTCTCTCAGCAGCCGTTCCATTCTTCGTGATTAATGTCGGCATGGCGCTTACACGCATGCGCTTACGGATATTCGCCCCAGTAAGTCTCCTTGGGCTGATTCCGTCATCCATTTTGTATGTTAATGCGGGATCTAAAGTCGCAGTCATCCGCACACCTGCTGATGTGCTTTCTCCACAATTGATCATCTCGCTGGTGCTCCTCGGCGTGCTTCCGCTGCTCATGAAAGCTCTGCTTTCGCGAACCTGGTCGAAACACGTCTCGCGTTAGGTTTGCGATTGGTGAGGCATGTCGCCTGACTTACAGTCGCCGAGGCGGAGCACGTCGATTTGCCTTAAGGTCCGCCACGAGCTGAACGTGGCCCGGCAAAGAGCGGAACCCCGACTCCAACGGCGCCACAAGTCACACGGCGAGCACCATGCCTCACACTGCCTGAGTGCCGCCGGGCTTACCGACAGTGCTGGCAGGCAGGCGTGGCGCCCGACCTGATCTGATCTTGACCGGGCGTTCGCCGCATCCTGTCCCCACAAAGTCGGCGTGTCAGGAAGTGGTCAGCAAAGAGCGCCAACTCCGGCGAACCGGAATCTCGCGAATTGCATGAGGCAGTCAGAATATGGGTTCACAAACAGTCGACGGCGCTATCGCCATTGAGGTGAGGTGGAGCAACTTGCTCGCAGCGAAGGTGTGGATTGTCACGACCCGCGCCTTATTGCGCCTCCTGTGGTCTGCCGATCGAATGGTCCGTCATATGATCCCTCTGCGAGGAATACGGACCAAACTGGATTGCTATAGGAGGGCAGATCACGACCTGCGGCATCTCGCTGATTTGCTGCGAATTTCGATTAGCGAGCTGCCTCCTACAGGCAATTGCGCTGGAGCACCCGATTTTCTCTTGTTGCTCGCGCGAGCGGTTCTCACGGAACGTCCTGAGGTGATTGTCGAATTCGGGTCCGGTGTATCCACATTCGTGCTCGCAAAGTGTCTGGAGATGAACGGGACCGGCCGCCTGATTAGTTTCGACCATAGCCCGGCATTTGCTGAGCTCACGCGGCGTCAGCTCGAACGCCAGCGGCTGTCGGCGGACATTCGTGTCGTCCCGCTGCGACCTTCCGAGAGCGCGGACCATCCCGGCTTCTGGTATGATGCGAACGACCTTCCCCACGCCATTGATCTTATCATAGTTGATGGTCCGCCAGCATCGCTGCATCCTGAAACGAGAGGCAGTGCCGGGCCTGCGACCTTTGCCAAGCTTCGCAATGGCGGCATGGTGTTACTGGACGACGCCCATCGGTCTGGAGAGCGCAAAATCCTCTCGCGCTGGCGCCGTGCATACCCGGACATCGAATTTTCCAATGTCGACACGATGAAGGGTACTGTTGTGGGGCGTAGGATCGGGGACGGGTTTAGCAGCGAGATTAGGAGCGCTCGGCAGAGATCGGCGCCGGGTGAGACTATTGAAACCGCTGCAAAAGGTGCTTTGGTGCTATAAATCGGGTTCAATGCTGTTCGCGTAGGGCAGGTAATGATGTGAGCGGAACTCGATGAAGGCACTGCTGATCGAAGACAATCCTGATTTACGCGGGATGATCGCGTCGTATCTCACGGCCAGCGGGTACGTCGTGGATTCTTTCGTGACAGGTGCCGAGGCGCGCGCCGCCCTCGCCACCTCGACCTATGATATTCTGCTTCTCGATCTAGGCCTGCCAGATTGTGATGGCCTGAGCCTTGTCGCAGAAATGGCAAGCCGGGCTGGAACGCCTCCGATCATCATCATCACTGCACGAGACGCCCTGGCTTCGCGTATTGCGGGACTGCATGCTGGGGCCGACGATTATCTGGTCAAGCCTTTCGATCTACTTGAATTGCAGGCAAGGGCGCATGCCGTTCTGCGTCGTCCCAGAGAGCGACATACCGGAATCCTTGCCTGCGGAGATGTGAAGCTCGATCTGTTATCTCGCGAAGGCTTCGTTGGTAACCGAGCCATGTCGTTGGCCAGGCGAGAGGCTTCGATGCTGGAAGTGTTGCTGAGGGCCGAGGGCCGCACTGTTGTCCGCGATGTTCTGGAAGAGCGGCTCTATTCGTTCAACGAGCCGGTCACACCGAACGCGATCGAGGCAGTCGTTTCCCGTCTCCGTCGCAAGCTGGAACTGCTCGGCGCTAGAACGTGCATTCAAACCAAACGCGGTATTGGATATAGAATAACACCCGACGTGGAGCCGACCTCATGAGTCCTCGCGCTCGCCTCGGGCGTCTCATTTCGCCATCGAGCCTACGCGCGCGACTTATCCTGATCCTCTCTGCTACTTTTGCCGTAGGGATCCTAGCAGCACTCCTATTCTTTTATTGGGAGGCAACGGCAATCCACAGATCGCTGCAAGAGCGGAGTCTTCAGGAGCAGGCGCGTGAGCTGTTACAGAGCGTCCGCTTGGATGCCGCCGGAGCACCGACCATCCCTTCTGGTCGGTCTCTGAACCCCGTCTACACTGAGCCCAATTCTGGCTTTGGTTATGCTCTCTTCGACCGAAACGGTTCACTGAAGGCGGAATCGCCAAGCAGGGCGGGCAATGCGTCCCTTCCGCTTATTGAAATCCCGGCCCCTAATGAGCAGTTTGGACCAGTGTACTTTGTTGGCCCAAGTCGAAACGCGGCGATAACTACGCGAGCACCGGACAACAGCTACTTTCTCGTCGTTTCTCGGGATGACCCTGATCCCAAAGCTCTTGCTGGCAGCTTGATCGAGCAGGACGCCACGCCACTGCTTTTGTTCGTTCCATTCATCTTCGTCGGCTTCGTTGTTATTGTCCTTGTCATCAATCGCACACTGCGTCCGCTCCAGCGGGCGTCCTCCGAAGCCTCGCGCATTGGCCCCGCGTCACCGATCGCGCGAGTGAACCCGTATGGTCTGCCGTCGGAGATCATCCCCCTTGCTGCTGCGTTCAACGGCGCCTTGGACCGGCTGAACAGAGCCTATCAGGTAGAAAAACGTCTTACCGCAGACGCTGCTCACGAGCTTCGCACGCCCTTGGCGGTGCTGCGAATGCGTCTAGAGCAATCTGGTTTCGCGGAGGAAAACCCAATGGCCTGGGACGCCATCCGACGCGATTTCGCTCAAATCGACCGCCTTACGGGGCAACTACTCGATCTGGCACGCAAGGAGCAGGGCGATACCGTTCGGACGGGGCGCGTCAATCTTTCCAGGGTAGCTCGGGAAACAGCGGCACTTGTGTTGCCATTTGTGGAGAAGGCTGGACGCACGCTGTCCGTTAACGCGCCCGAGGCCGTATCTGTCCGCAACGCAGCCGAGGACGACCTCCGCGATATGACCCGCAACTTGATTGAGAACGCCCTCATCCACGGTGCTGGCGCAATCACCGTCGCTGTCGAGCAGCAAACCGAATTGAGCGGCACCGTTGCAGTGCTCACCGTGACGGATGAAGGACTAGGCCCGCCAGCCGCGCTACGCGCGACGGTCTTCGAGCGCTTTCGTAAAGGCGACAGCGCCGCGCCAGGGGCTGGTCTTGGCCTCGCGATCGTTCGGCATGTTGCCGAGAGCCACGGCGGAGACGCCGCTTTCATTGATGGCCAAGGGTGCGCGGTGCGCGTCACGCTGCCGGTATCACCGCGGCCAATCTCAGACTGAGAGGGCGGCAATTGCGGGCCGTTGATCAGCGATGTGCGGGAAGCGGCCTTTCTCGTCGCCCACCTAGACGCTTGTGATTGAAAGCATCAATCCCTGGTCTGAAGCGCCGCTCGGCAAGACCGAAAGCCGCAAGTCCGCTCCCGGCGATTCTCGCCCCAAGCAGTAGCGCTCACGGTGACGCGGAGCTGTGAAGGGCGGAGAGCGGCTGCCTCAGGCGGCCCTAGGGTAGTACAAACGGCGATACATATTCGTTATGTTTATCCGGTGCGGGGCGCCACTCTCTTATGAGACTGACTCTTCTCACTGAATTACAGCGGGATTTTCAGCGCCCAACGTATGGCGTCGATCGAGTTCGACGGATAACACGTAAGCACCCTGGCGGGGTGCAGCTACGCGCTGCTCCCTTATCATCGGCGGCATTTTGTGAGGGAGCACCGCGAGATGCTCTAATCGGCGCAGCCTGCGTCTTCGGCCATAGTGCGATGTGCGGGCTCGCCGCCATGAGCGCAGCGGACGATTTCCGCATCCGCCCAGGGCGGATCCGCTCGATGAGCAGCGCGCGAAGCCCTTCATCGCGTAGGCGCTGGCTGCGGCCCAGCGCGTCGGCGGATCGGTCGCCCGCAAGGGTATGATTGGGCCGAACCATCGCTCCCGTTTCGACCGTGGGCAGCGCGCATCGATGCAGGCCAATCAGCTTATCACCTCCCGCTCACGCGGCGCCGTCGTCAAAGCGCGCGTGGTCCACCATGGCGGACGCGACGCGCCACTCGCAACCCACCTCAACTATTTGCGCCGCGAAGGCGTCACCCCCGACGGAGAAGGCTCGGCTGTTCGGGCCCCGGCAGGGACGACGCCGATCCAAAGGCGTTCGCGCAGAAGTGCGAGGACGATCGATCTCATCTTCCAAGTCTCGAATGCGGCAGCTTATCGCGGTTTCCTGGATCTCCAGCGTCTTGGCTGCACGCCGGAAGCTGCCGCAATCGGCAGCCGCAACAACATAACGGAGATGGCGCAGCTCCATCAGCTGCACCCGCCACAATCATCCGCAGGAAGTTCACCGATCGAGCATTGAATCAAGATCGCTTCGCATTGTGCCGAACGGTTCATCGACGCCCGGCCAGATTATCGCCGGTGATCAGCCCGGTGCGCTATCACCCGATATGCCTGCCTCAAGCGAGCTTGCGACGCTGAACATCGAAGTTCTCCTCCATCGCGGCCAGCGAGGGTTTCAAGAGCGCACAACAGATGCTCAGCGACATCAAGCCGATCCTCGTCAGAGGCGCGCCTGAACGCATCGAGCACCAGATCCTCGAGTTTTCTAGGCTGCGGCAGCGTCAAAACCCTGCTGGGACAGCGCGTGTACAATCGCCTTCTCACTCACAGTTTCCTTTTTGAAGGTAACCTGCACCTGTTTCTGCCAGAGTTTTGTTTTGACTTTGTGCACGCCAGGTATCTGCGTAAGGGCGCTGCGGATCTTCTCCGCGCAGCCGTCGCAGACCATTCCCGGAACCTCCAGCATCACTGTCATATCCGGATTGAGCTGGGTGGTCATTTGTCCTCCATTAGAGCAATGCGGCGTAAACTTGGGCGTAGTACCACCCGACAAACACGAGAGCGGCGCCGCTCACGAGCTGAATCGGGCGGCCCAACAAGCCGAGGCGCGTAAAACGCGTGGCAGTGCTTGCGGCAACGCCGGCGAGCAGGAAGGGAAGACCGCGCCCAACGCCGAAAAAGAACGCCAGAAGTACGCCGAGTTTTGGCGCGCCAGTCGCGGCAACGACCGTGAACAAGAGGAGGAGCGGGGCCACGGACGTGCCAAGGCTGAACACCAGCCCATAGGCAAAAGCTCCCGCCACTCCCGGCCTGCGCAAAGCACGGAGTCGATCAAATGACACCCGTGGTCGCCAAAAAGCGAGTCCCGCAGCCGAGAACGAGATAATCGCCATCGCGAGCGCCCAATTGCGGCCGAATGACTCCGTGGCCAATGCGCCGAGTTGACCCGCAAAGAGACCAAGCGCTGTGAGGCTTCCGACGATGCCAACGAAGAAAGCCCCTGCGATTGCAAGCCCGTCGTGACGACCTGCAGCATCAGATGCACCAGCCATACCCGCGACGCTGAGCCCGACAGGCAATGTGCACGGGCAAACCGCGCTCGCTAAAATACCTGCGAGGAACGTGGTTCCGATTGCTGGCAGGAGTGCCCCTCCAGCGAGCCCAAGTTGGATCGACTGCAACGCAGACTCCAACGTCATTTCGCCTCCACTGGTGTTCCAGCTTGATACCCGAGGGCGTTCACAGCGGCTACGATTCGGTCAGGTGAAACACGTGCAGGGGCATAGGTCACGCGCATCGTCCTGGCCGCCAAGCTCACCTCGACATTAGATACGCCGTCGATGTTCTTCACAGTTCGCTTGATCGTCGCGGCACAGCTCACACACGACATACCGGTCACCGGCACGATGACCGTCGTTCCTACAGCCTTATCGGAAGCTGAGCTTGTCGCCATCCCAACTGCGAAAATGACAGCGAGAAGCAGCGCGACGAGCGAAAGCAGTGCGACCAAACGAGCGCTAGGCAATCTCGTCTTTGCACTCCTGATCGTCATAGCGGTTTCTCCATACGGTTGCGCGCGCCTAGCACATGCACCTTTGACCAAGGGATTATGCGTTCCGTACCACAGTCCGGAGTCAAGGGGCACTGCGGGTACCAGGCGCAGGAGATGAAGGGATCTCCGACCTGAACAAACGGAGCGACATCAAAGCCAACGCCAGTTCGATAAGGGCAAATGACGCCAAGGCGGTTCCGAAGCCAAACCGAAGCATCTCGCCGAAGATGAGGCTCCCAAGCCCAAAGCCGACAAAGAGCATAAAGACGTTCAGCCCCATGGCTTGCCCAGGCCGCTCGCCCCCAAGGGAGGTCACAATCCCGCCGAATAGGGGTTGGGTCATGTCGTAGCCCAAGGAAAGCAACATCGCGACCAGTGGAGCAAGGATCAACGGAAAGCCAAGCAGCAAGAACACGGCTGCGATGCTGCCAAGCATGAGCCCAATTGGCAGCAACCTCGCACGCCCCCATCGGTCGGCCATTCGGCCGATAACCGGCCCGAGCAACAACCCTGGAACGCCATATCCAAGCAACGCGAGACCGATGCCGGCCGGACCGATGTCGTAGCGACGCTCAAGATAAACCCCAAGCCACGTGAAGACCCCGGAATGAAACATGGAGTTGATGAGGACATAGCTGTAGGTGCGCCGCCCTCTTGGCGTCTGCAGAAGGCTCTTGTAGGCGCGGAATACGTCTCGGGACGTGCTCATTACCGGCTGCGCCGCAGCAGCGATGATGCGTCGGTAAGGCAAGAAAAGAAGCAGGGATCCCAATCCTGCTGCTCCTACGACGACGAATAACCCCTGCCAGCCGATATGAGGAACCATCATTGCGCCCAATGGCGACCCAAAAGCCATCCCCCCGGCCATCGCGCCGAATAGCCATCCGAGAGGGCGTCCACGTTGTTCATAGGGATAAAGCCGACCGATAAGCGTTAGGCCGAGAGGAACAACGCCGCTGGCGCCCAGCCCTGTTAGCACCCGCCAAGCTGTGATCTGCTCAATCGAGGTTGCGGTCGCTGTCAATCCGGTGAGCACCGCGAAGAGGGCCAGCGAAGCGAACATGACGCGGTGGATGCCAAGCCGATCGGCCAACAGTCCGTAGACAAGCGTCGCAACGCCGTAGGGGATCAGGTACGCCGGCACTATAAGGCTGATGCGTTGGATCGAGGTCCCAAAGTCGTCAGCAAGAGTTGGGAGAATCGGCGCGACCATATAGGCCTGAAAGAAAATCATAAATGTCGCTAGCGAGAGCATCCAAAGTAGACGCTCGCGTCGGCCATTCGCCGCGCTAAGGGGCGTTGCAGTAGTCATTGGGCTCAAAGTCCTTCTTATCGACTCGCTCTGACACGAGCTGAGACGGGTTTCGCAGCCGGGCTGGTATCTGGGTGCTTACCGATTTTCTGGGGTTCCTTTGGAAACCTCTCAGCCGTTCGACGGGATGACGGTGTAGTGGATCGTCTGTGCGACAATCCGTCCGTCCCTGATCAGATAGCTGTCCGCGCCATCCTCGACTTCGGCGCCGCTACCGCGTGCACTCCACTCGAGAAAGCCGAGTTCGCCTTCAACCAACAGGTTCTTGTATTCGAACACAGCCTCGGGCAGCTCTTCTCTGAGCCGTTGGGCGAGCTGGCGTAAGCCGTCGTGGCCTCTGAAGACGCCGCTCGCCGTCAGCACGACCAAATCCTCGGCGTAATTCCGCGCCAGATCGTCCTCGACGGTGCCGTGCTGACTTTCCCGTAAATGATCGTCAAGCACCTCCGCCGGCGCACGATAATTCATCGGTCCCACTGCAGTACTCCTTCACGCTGTCTGGAGCATGGGCGACTCAACCTTCTTCCCGACACTAAGGACCGCGTCAAAGAAGAGCTGCGGACGTTCCCATAGCGAGTTGAAGAAAATGGCTGTGACGCTGACAGCCATCGCCACCATGGCCCACACCGGATAAATGAGACCCGTCGCGGCGATCGGAATTCCGACGCCGTTAAACAGGAACGCAAGACTCACGTTCTGGAGCATCTTACGGTAGCTCCTTCGGCTGATCTGGCGCGCGACCAGAACGGCATTCAAGCGATTGGACAGGATTATGATGTCAGCGGATTCGATCGCTATGTCGGTGCCACCACCCATAGCGATGCCGACATCCGCCTGCATCAATGCGGGGGCATCATTGATACCGTCGCCGACCATCGCGACCCTCGTTCCGCCCGCTTGAAGCTTTCGGATGATCTCCGCCTTGCCATCGGGCAGAATGCCGGCGTGCACAGTTTCTATACCGACGTCTCGCGCGACCTTTTGCGCGGCGCGCTCATTGTCACCGGTTAGCAGAATCAGGCGAAGCCCGTCGGACCTCATTCCCGCAACTGCTTCCTTGGCGTCGGTTTTCAGCGTGTCACCTAGGGCAATGATGCCGAGCGATTGTCCGTGTCTGCCGACGGCGATCACTGTCCGGCCGACTTCCTCCAGCGCCGCAATTCGATCAGTAAGCGTCGAAAGATCCACGCCTCTCTCCGAGAGAAAGCGCGGGCTGCCGACAAGGATCTCCCCGCCATCTATTTTCGCAACGATGCCTCTGCCGGGCACAGCCTCAAAGGACTCGACGTCTGGCGGGACGGCGCCTCGCTCAAAAGCCGCAGTGACCACTGCTTGCGCGAGCGGGTGTTCAGAGGAAGCTTCTGCCGCTGCCGCCAAGGCGAGCAACTCGTCCTCTTCGCCATTAACGGCCTCAATCTCACGGACTGCAGGCTTGCCCTGAGTAAGCGTGCCGGTCTTGTCGAGAACAATGGTCTTTACCAGACGGAAGCCTTGGAAGGCTTCGCCCGTGCGCATTAGAACGCCCCGTTCGGCCGCCTCACCAGCACCGCGCACTATTGACAGCGGCGCGGAGATACCCACTGCGCAAGGATATCCCATTACAAGCACACTCAAGCCGGCGAAGATTGCCCGTTCCAAGTCGACTTCGCCGGATACGAGCCAGGATCCGACCAGCCAACCGACAAGAGCGAGCATCGCAATAATGAGGACTGCCGGCGTATATACCTGAAGAACTCGGTCAACGAGATGCAAGAGGCCTGGCTTGAGTGCCCGAGCGTCCTCAACCTCGCGAATTACCTTGTGCAGGAAGCTCCCCTCGCCGACCGCTCGCACCAGAACGAGCAACGTGCCATTGCCATTGATTGAACCGCCGATCACCGCGTCGCCTTTTTTCCGCTCGACCGGAATCGGCTCGCCGGTCACGAAGGACTGATCGACCGCCGAATGCCCGCTAGCCACCTCACCATCGACTGGCACGCGCTCACCAGGACGAATACGGACGAGATCGCCGATCGCCACCTCCGCGATCGGCAGTTCCAACTCCTGGCCATTGCGCTCGACGCGCGCGGTTTCCGGCTGAAGATCGAGGAGCTGTTTCACCGCCTGCGAACTGCGGGTCTTGACGATCAGCGAGAGCCATTCCGAGAAGATGTGGTAGGTCGTGACCATCACTGAAACTGCGAAAAAGGCTGCCGTCGGGTAGGCTGCGGGGGAGAAAATGAACCCGATCATGCCGCCAATGATGCCGGCGAAGGCACCCGTCTCAAGCAAGACATGTTGATTGAGAATGCCCCGGCGCAGTGCCTGCGCTGCCATCACCAGAATATGGCGTCCAATGCCAAAGACGAGGATGACGGCCATGGCGGCGACAAGCCACGGAACGGCTGCAGCGAACCAAGCCTGCTCCTTCACGAGCATCAGCGCGAGTGCGGCGATGCCCAATCCGCCGGCTCCGAGAATCGCTGGAGCGAGGCCTCGTGCTCGCAGCACGAGGAACATCAACCCGATGAGGCTGAAAAATACCACGCCATGGATGGCGAGGGCCGCGATACCCATCGGGTTGGTAATTAGGGCTATGGCGAGGAGGCTGAACGCGGTCGCAACGAGAAAACGGCGACCTTCGCGGACGAGCTCGCGCTCCTCCTCTTCGAAGGGCCGAACCTTGCGTGGATCTGAAATTGTATAGCCGATATCGCGCAGGATTTTCAGCAACGCTTCGGGGCGGGCGACGCTCGGGTCGTATTCGACCAGCGCCTGCTCATGCGTGAGGCTTACCGCAACTTTATCGACGCCTGCTTGGCTGCCAAGCGCCTTTTCGATCGTTCCAGTGCAAAGCGAGCAATGCAGACCGCCAATCCGAGCGCGTATCCTGGCCCGATCGGGTCGGCTCGCCGGCTCCTCGCTCCAAGGCTGGGTACGGGGTGCAATCGCTGTAGCCGTGTTCATAACGTGACCTCCGGTCCAACAGTAGCCGTCGAGCTTCCGACGGCGTCCAGTTGAGCCGAGTCTACGCTCCGTACCAACCTACGGAGTCAAGCGGGGATCGGCGCGTCATTCTGCCCGGCTCATGAGCTAAGCCTTGATCTCGGCAAATAAACCGAAGCCGATCGACCAAAGACCAAGGGCGACGAGCAGCAAACCAGTCCAGAGCGGTAGTCGTCGCGATAAGGAGGACAGCCAATCCAACGCCCGCCGCGCCGACGGGACCAGCACCGCTGCGACGATCGGGAGCGACAACGCGAACCCGAAGAGACTCAATGAAATAAACCCAGCCGAAAGGGTTCCACCGCTCACGCCGCCTGCTGCAGCCATGCCCAACAAGGCAAACATCAGCGGCGCAGCGCACGCTGGAATATTGAGGCCAAACAACAGACCCAAGGCGATGGAACCACGTGACCCAGACAGGCCGCCGAGGGCGGGTCCAAGTGAAATCTTCAGCGATCCAGCACGGCGTAAAATGTACAACAGGCCGATCGCCACATAAATCGCGCCAAGCACGATCCAGGCAGCCTTTTGGAAGCCTATGAAGGCGATACCGATGACAACGGCTGCCATGCCCAATGCTCCGATGAGCACTGCACGAGTGACCGCAAAGACACCGATTTGGACAAGTTTATCTGCGAAGGTCTTGCCTTCGATGTATTTTACAAAAACCAGGGTCGATCCTATCGAGCATGGTTTCTACAAAGCCGAGAAGGCCGAGCCCGATTGGAAGGACCACGAGTTGAAAAGCTCCCAGCTCGGTCACTGATCCTGAGCCGGAACTTGGTAGCCTGCCTTCTTGATCACCTCGACAAGCTGATCTTCCTTGACGGTCTGCGGATCGAAGAGAATGCGCGCCTGGCCGTCTTTGAAGGAAACATCGGCACCACGTACGCCCGCCTCAGAACTTACGAGGGCCTTAATATTCTGTGCACAGCCGCTGCAGTGCATACCTTCGATCTTGAGCGTGACGGATTTCATCTGATCTTCCTTCGTGTAGTAGAGGACGTTTGATTTTCAAGCCGGTCCCCCTCCTGAAGCGCCTCTAGAATAGTGCACCCCTTCAGTGCCCCCCGGCCAGGACAGTCCGCGATCACTTTCTCTAGCGCTTTGCGGATCTTCTTGAGCTCAATGATCTTCTCATCGACCTCGTTGATCTTTGACGCCGCCTTCTGGCGCACGTCGCTACAATCCGCCGAGGGATCGGCGCGCAGCCACAGCAGTTCCTGGATCTCGCGGAGCGAGAAGCCAATCTGTTGCGCTTTGCGGATGAAACGGATTCGTCTCACCGTCTCAGCAGAATAGTGTCGGTATCCGGTGTGTCCCGGCTTCTCTGGCTGCTCGATCAAGCCGCGCCGTTCGTAAAATCGGACAGTTTCGACGCCCACTCCCGCCTCGTGAGCGGCTTTGCTGATCGTGAATGCTTGCATACTCATCTCCCGATGGCTTTGAGTCTCGTGCGGAGAACGGCTCTCATGAAAGGCGTCAGGGCGTAACAGAAACCACCTTATGTCCTGAATTCGGCCCATCCACGAGATGTCCATCCCGAATATGGATGACCCGATCCGCGAGTCTGGCCAGTTCTTCTGAATGTGTAACGACAATGACCGTTCGTTCCCGCGATACCTCTTGAAGGAGTTCGTAGATGATCTGTCCCGAGCGCGAGTCGAGATTGCCGGTGGGCTCGTCGGCGAGCACTAGGCGCGGTTGGTTAGCCACGGCGCGCGCGATCGCAACGCGCTGCATCTCGCCGCCACTCAGCTCGCGAGGACGATGTTTCAAGCGGTGCCCGAGCTGGAAGCGCTCAAGCAATGTTTTCGCCCTCACGCTCCTCTCCGAGGCGCTGACGCCGTTGAACTCCATCGGCAAAGCGACATTCTCCAACGCCGTCAGATTCGGGATCAGATTGAACGTCTGAAAGACGAACCCGACCGTTTGCCTGCGAAAGCGCGTCAGCTCGCCTGATGATAGCCTGTTCACGGCCTGCCCAGCGACGAGGACCTCGCCCCGTGTTGGCCGGTCCATTGCCCCAATCATGTGCAAGAGCGTCGACTTCCCGCTTCCGCTTGGGCCGACGATGGCCACCATGCCCCTTTCCTGTATCGTGAGTTCGATCCCGGCGACCGCATCGACCGTCTCGCTGCCTTTACGATAGGACTTGGAGACGCTGCGCAGCTCAACGACCAAGTTGTCGATCAGCAGTTTATTCATGCTTCATGGCCTCAAGGGGAGAGAGTTTGACGGCTTGCCAGACTCCGTAGGCGCTGCCGATCACCGCCGCCAGCACAGCGACGGCAATGACGAGGGCGAGAGTCGAAGCAGAAAGATTGCTGTTGATCGCGAGACTCTCAAAGAGCGGCCTATAGTGGCTCGGCAGAAACGGCCCGATGCTCAGTGCGAACAAGCGTCCGGTGACGATCTCGCCGATGCCGCGGAAGAGCAGCAGCCCAAGAGCACCGCCAAGCAGCGTCAACGCCACGGCCTCCGTTAGAAATTGGGTGGTGACGCCGCCGTTGCTCGCACCGATTGCCTTTAGCGTGCCGATCTCGCGAGCGCGCTCGCGCACTATCATCAGGAGCACGAAGAAGACGACGATGACCATCAGGGCTACAGCTAGGATGCCGCCGACGCTGGTGAGCTGCGTAACCCTCTGACTGGTCGTCGCCGTGAATACGGCGGCGCTTTCGGGAACAAGGATATCCGCGACATCGCCGACCGCCTCTTGCAGCCGCTGCGCCACAACAGGCACGTTCTCGACATTGTCGACGTTGACAAATAGCCAGGAGATTCCCTGATCGATGCCGTAAATCGAGCGGAACGTCTCCACAGGCATGAAGAGCTGGAGGTCGCCGAAGATATAGCCGCTGGCGTACATGCCAATGATCCGTAATTCCCGCGTCGGCCGATCCATTCCGAAGATCGCCGGATGGGTGCGGGTTGGGTCGATCGTGAGCGTCGCCTTGCCGACATCTTCGGGCCTAATCCCGGCCCATTCGGCATAGCCCTGGCCAATGATAGCGACGTCCTGTCCGGCATCCTCAGGCATGAAATCCCGCCCAGCGATGATCCGCGGGTTACCGGCCTCACCGTGCGACTCGAGCCGCTTTACTGCGCCCGGTGCCAAGCCGACATGCATGACGAAGTTGGGCGGCGTAATCGGCGCCATCGCGAGGAGATACGGCTCGGCCTGTCTGACGTGTTCGATCCCGCGCACCTTCTCCAGCGTGTCCTGCGGCAGGAGACGATCCTGGCCAACCATGTTCACGTGGCCCATTGAGCCACGACCGCGAAGTTGTAGGACTGTGTTGACGTTCTCGTTCAGCACGGTCGTTTGCCGCTGCATCGCGTCGCCGATCGAATACATCGCGAGGAGTAGGAAAAAGGGAACGCCGATCAGGATTGCGACAAGGACAAGGCGGACCTTGTTCCGCAGGAGATTGCGCAGACCCAGGATGATCATGCCCATGCGGCCTCCTCAAGTGTTCTTCATGGCTTGTATCGGGCTCAGCCGAATGCCCTTGAAGATCGGATACAGACTGCCAAGGGCAGCGAAAACGAACCCGCCCAGCAGGATCAGGAGCAACGTGTTTTGATCAATGCTGAGCTCGAGGTCCAACGCCGCCCGAAGAACTGTTCCGAAGAGAGCGGCCGTACCCACCGCGCCCGCGGCTGCAAGTGCCGTCACCGCGAGGACCTCGGCGAGGAACTGCTTCACGATCTCCCAATTGGAGGCGCCGATCGCCTTAAGTGTGCCGATCTCGTTGATCCGCTCACGCGTCGCCAGGATCATGATGAAAACGACCAGAACGCCGCCGATCGCAAAGAGGAGCAACGATCCGTAGAGCGTGGCAGCCGCCATGCTCCCGAGGGTCGTTTTTGCCGTCGAGACCTGCTCGGCGGCGGTCACGGCATCTACGCCCGGCAGTTGCTGCAGGTCGTTCGCGACGGCCGCGACATTGGCGATCGAGTCGACCCTGACGCGGATCTTGGAGAGCTTGTCGCCGGGATTGTAGATGCGCCGGAACGTTTCCAGCGAAACGAAGACGTGGTTGTCACCGAAATCGTTGCCGGTGGCGTAGATGCCAACCACTCGCAGCGGCTGACTTTGGAGGGTGATCATCCTGCCCTGGAGTGAGGTCTCGCCGCTCGCCGCATTGAGCCCGAGACGCTCCTGGGCATAGACCCGGCCGACGACGGCGACATCCTGGGCCACGTCCTGCTCGCCGAGACCCCGTCCCGCGATGATCTCGGCATTCTCGTAGTCCACCTCCCCGATCGCGCGCATCGGCGCGTAAGGCTGCAAGCCGATGATCATCGCATATGCGTTTGGCCTCGACGGATCGACCTGAGGCGTATGGATATACTCCTCCACCTTTACGATATGCTCGGCATTGGAAATGCGCCGTATCTGCTCGAGGGTGCCGACCGAGAACGCGTCGGCGCCGACCGGCCTGTCGCCGCCGAAACCGCCCGTACCGAAGGCGCCGGCCTCGCGCAGCTCCACCATCGTTCGGACATTCGCTTGGAGGCTCTCGAGCTTGCCGCGCGTCTGGAAGGCGCCTTGAACCATCACGGCGAAGAGACCGATGATGATCGCAAGGAGAAGAACCACGACCCCTGTGCGAACCCGGGTGCGGAAGGGGTTTCGCAGCCCTCTTGTAACTGCACTCATTCTTCACTCCAGATCGGGCGCGCAAGCAAAAGGCTGCACTGTCGGATCGGTTTCCAACGTTAGCATCCGTACCTAGGTACGGGGTCAAGTCGTTTCTCACCAGTATGCGGGTGGGCACAGGTTGAAGCTGGAACAGAGCGCTCTACGGCAATCAGAATCTGGCGAAAGCATCGAGATCCTATGGGCTGGTGGATAGCGACCTGCCGTCAGGCAGAATGGCGTTGCTAAACCCACCCATTCTGGAGACGACAATGCAACAGGTTGCAAATCGGCCGGAACAGGCCGCTATCCGCATCGATCTTGGCGCGATCTTTGTTTCGATGGAACTGTCTCGATCAAGTTGGCTGATCACTTCACTGTCGCCGGGTGGCGGGGAGAAGATGTCCAAGCATTCTCTGCGGGGCGGGGACGTTGCGGGACTCCTGGAGCTGTTTGCGACGCTCCAGGAAAAGGCTCAGACCCGAACCGGTGAGCGCTTCCGGATTATTGTCATCCAGGAGGCTGGACTAGACGGCTTCTGGATCCATCGGGTGCTTCAGGGCGAAGCGATCGAGAGTCACGTGGTCGACGCCGCCTCGATCCTGGTGTCGCGGCGGCGCCGGCGGGCGAAGACCGATAAGATCGACGGCGAGACCCTGGTACGGACCTTGCTGGCCTATAAGCGCGGCGAGCCGCGGGTCTGCTCCATGGTCAGGCCGCCGACCCCCGAGGAAGAGGATCACCGTCGAATCTGCCGGGAGCGAAAGACGCTGATCGCCGAGCGGGTGGAGCACGTCAACCGGATCAAGGGGTTGCTGTTCACCCAGGGCGTCGGTGACTATGAGCCGCTGCGCCGCAACCGACGCACCAGGCTCGAGGACCTGCAAACGGGTGATGGTCGCGCCTTACCTTTCCACCTGAAGGCACAGGTTGTGCGTGAGCTCGACCGGCTTGAGCTAATCCTGGAGCAGTTGCAAAAGGTCGAGGCGGCGCGCGATGATCTGCTGCTGGATCGGGCCAAGGAGAACGACCCGGCGCCGGTGGTGAGACTGCTGCAGCTGAAGGGGGTGGGCGCTGAGTTCGCCAACGTACTCTGGTCTGAAGGTCTCTATCGTCACTTCGACAATCGAAGGCAGCTTGCGGCCTATGCCGGACTTGCGCCAACGCCCTGGCAGAGCGGTTCTGTCGATCACGAGCAAGGCGTCTCAAAAGCGGGCAATCCGCGGCTAAGAGGAACGATGGTACAGATGGCCTGGCTGTGGCTGCGACACCAACCAGACTCGGCCCTCAGCCAGTGGTTCAAACAGCGGGTCGAGCGCAACGGCGGGCGGCTGCGTAAGCCGCTGATCGTCGCCTTGGCACGTAAACTGCTGGTCGCACTGTGGCAGTATGCGACCGCCGGCGTAGTGATGGAGGGTGCCACCATAAAGCCGGCCTGATCTGAAGCCGCCCAAACCTCTTTCGCCATCTGACGGGGCCTGATCAGCCCCGGCGGATCCAGGCGGACGAACCGGCCTGGCACATGGTCTCAACAACCGCTCCAAAGAATGGTCACGTCCTCCTGAGCCTAGCCGCCGTATGCGGGATAAGGGTGCAGCCGCCCCGGGGCGGCGACCGTATGTGAGTTTCAACCGAGCCAGAAATGCTCGAATTGGAAGACAGGCTCAACCTCGGATCCGTAGCAACCCAAGGAGATAATCCATGAAGCCGTAAGCCGTACACAATCCGGTTGACTCGAGGTCGCCCTTGTGAGTCCGTGATGGCCAGCAAAGACGAAGCGCCGCATCACCGCGCTCAATTCCAGCACACCTGACTCCATCCGACAGGCACGCGCTTTCTTAGCCCGGTTCCTCCGAATCTGCGCATTGCAGATTCTGTTTGACACCGTACCATACTACGGCGGCTACAGTGCGCGCGGCTGGAACTCGGGCCCCCCAGGATTTGGCCACAGCCGCTTCAGTGAGGAAGCAACCGCTGAGAGGAGATTGAAACGTGGCACAACAACAAGTCCGCCATGACTGCATCCAAGCCTGTCTCGACTGCACAATCGCTTGCGAAACCTGCGTCAGCTTCTGCATTGGCGCGCGGCTCGGCGAATACTCAGCGCTGGGCCGAGCTCTGTGCTGTCATCTGCGAAGCTTGCGCGGCTGAATGGGACAAGCACGACATGGAAGAATGCCGCCGCTGTGCCGAGGAGTGCCGGCGGGTCGCTCAGGCCGCCTGACGCTATCCGCGACAGCCGCGTGACGGGTTGCTCTATTGGTCAGACTGTTGCGCATTTCCGCTCGGATCCAAGGCATTTCCGCGTTTTTGTTGGGGATCGGTGACGCAACGCCGCGCTTCCACATGAACGTAAGTTGCAGGAACAAGGCAGTAAGGGCCGCCCTGAGGATGGCCGCACCGTCAGAACGAGCGACCCCATAGACCTCACAATGGATTGATCGTGAACCACCCTCTTGAAGGCGACCTGTCTCCTCCGGTCGAGAACCATAAATCGGAAAAGAGTCGCCTGACGCTGCTCCTCGGCAGCTATACGATGCTAGGACCGTTCTCGATTTCGACCTACATGCCCTTTTTTCCGGCGCTGATGGTCAGCCTGGGGGCCACACAAGCTCAACTTCAGCAGACCCTCAGCATCTATATGGCCGCGTTCGGCTTTATGATGCTGCTGCACGGACCGCTTTCGGATGCCTTCGGCCGCCGAACCGTCGTTCTCGTCGGATTATCAGTCTATCTCGCTGCCTCGATAGCCGGGGCCTTATCAACCTCACTTGCGCTTTTGATGTTGTTCCGAACGCTCCAGGGCCTCTCGGTGGGGGCGGGAAGCGTGGTCGGACGCGCAGTGATCCGCGATCGCTTGGAGGGTGCCGAAGCGCAAAGGCTGCTGTCGCAGGTCACGATGATTTTCGGTCTCGCTCCCGCCATCGCCCCCGTGTTCGGCGGATGGCTGCAAAAGTGGTTTTCGTGGCCGTCGGTGTTCATCTTCCTGGCGCTGTTCAGCTTTGTGCAGCTCGTCGCCAGCTTCGCCTACCTGCCGGAGACACTGCCTCCCGACAAGCGGACATCGATGCGACCGGCCGAGTTGGTCCGCAGTTACAAGTCCGTGCTCGGATCCAAACCCTTCTGGCTTCTGTCGCTTGCCTTGAGCGGAAACTTCGCCGGCTTCTTTCTTTATGTGTCCTCAGCTCCTTGGTTCATCATCGATTATCTGAGCCTGGACCAGGACCAGTTCGGCTGGCTGTTCATCCCCGCCATGTCGGGCGTGATCTTCGGATCTTACCTATCCGGCAGGCTCGCGAAGCGGCTTCCACGCCGGGCGACGGTACGCTGCGGCTACGCCATCATGTTTTCCGCCATAGCACTGAATTTGGCCTACAACGGCTTCTTTCCTCCCGATATTCCGTGGGCGGTCCTTCCGGTGGCGATGTACACCACCGGCATGTCACTCGCTATGCCCAGCATCACGCTGCTAACGTTAGACATGTTTCCGGGACTGCGAGGTATGGCGGCCTCAATGCAGGGCTTCATTCAAACGATGGTGATGACCTTTACCTCGGCTGTCCTCGCACCGCTGCTCGGCGCTTCCGGCATACACCTTGCGTTCGGTCTGTTTTCCTTGGCGCTCGCGGGGTATCTCTCGTGGTTCATCTACGCCCGACACTTTCTTACTGCGCCAAAGGAGCAGGAAGACACGATCCAGCCGAGAAGCCCTAAACGAAGGCGCCAAGAATGAGCATAGAGGCGAAGCGATCTGATGCGTGGCCCCACCAGTTAGGGCCTCGGTGTTGGCCGATCTTCTTCCGACGCTACCTCCTGGTTTCGGCAGGTGGCCACACACTCTGGGAGCCGCTACATCTTCCACTATACACGATTTCACAGGTGGCTCTCAATCTCAGAGTAGGCCTCTTTCTAGTCAGCTGCATCCTCACGCCGGTGGGGGCCCCGGCCTCGCAGCGTCCGTCGCCCAACGTGATGAACCTGATCTCCAAGGGTCGGTCTATCGCCCGCTCGATGATCGGCGGCATTCCGGAAACCCAGGAAATGCTCGATTTCTGTGCCGAGCGCGGCATCGTCGCCGACATCGAGATGATCCGAGCCGACGAGATCAACGGCGCCTATGAGCGCATGCCCAGGGGGAGACGTCAAGTATCGCTTCGTCATCGACAATGCGACGCTGGCGGCCTGATCGCGATGCGCCCCAGTTTTCAGCGTGTGTTCTTGGTCAGCGGTTTTCCTCCGAACCGATTGGCTTTACGGTGCGAAAGCGCCAAGCTCCGTTGCTCGAAGTAAGCGGCTATGCGGTGGCGCCTGTCCCGACGACCGGCTTGTCGACAAGCGCCGTCGACGCAATTGACGCGAGGCCGCGCGATACGGCCGACCAAGGGCGAGCACATGCTCCTCGTGGCGAGCCAAGCTTGGGCGCGTGCGTGACGATGGCCATGGTGAAACTGTTGACCCATGCCGTGGAGCTTCGTCATCTCCGCTACTTCGTGGCCGCGGCTGAGCATGGCAGCTTCCGTAAGGCCGGATCCGCCATTGGTGTTCAACAGTCCGCACTCAGCCGACGCATCCGCGATCTCGAACATCATCTCGGCGCTGCGTTGTTCCATCGGCATAGTGCGGGCGTTAGTCTAACTTTCGCCGGTCAACGCTTTCTGCGGCGCGCCCGACAGATACTGAGAAGCGTCGGCGACGGCATGCTGGACGTCGCCGCCATCGGCCGTTCAGAACATGGGCTGATCAGGATCGGCATCTATTCCTCGATCGCATCAGGTTTTCTCCCGGAGCTGCTAAGGCGCTATGGCAATCAATACCCGAAAGTTCAGATTGATCTGATCGATGACAATCCTGCCGAGCACGTGACGAGCATTCGGCAGCTCAAGCTTGATGCGGCTTTCGTGACAGGCGAGCGGGAATGGCCGGACTGTGAGAGAGTGTCTCTCTGGTCTGAGCGCGTGTTTGTCGTGCTGCCCGAGGACCATCGCCTAGTGGAGCGTGACGAAGTCGGATGGGACCAACTCGCGAAGGAAAACTTCATCGTCAATGAAGCGCCACCAGGTCAGGAAATTCACGACTATCTGGTGCAGCGTCTTGCAGCCTTGGGACATCACCCAGAGATACGAGTCCAGCATGTGGGCAGGGAGAATCTTCTGCCGCTTGTGGCGCTGAACCGGGGACTGACCGCTGTGAGCGAGGCGATGACGGCGGCACAGTTCCCCGGAATCTCGTACCGACCGATCACTGGCGAGGTTTTACCCTTTAGCGCGCTATGGTCCTCCAAGAACGACAACCCGGCCCTTCTGCAGTTCCTCGAGCTTGCCCGCTCAATGGGCAGGTCGAACGATACAGATGCTGTCACAGCGGCGTTCTCGACGATTGAAGTGAGCGCCGAGCCCTTGAAAATGCCCGATCAGTTGCAATGAACCGCTCTAGCATCGGCACGATCAGCTTCATGGGGTCAGCAACGGGCTGGCTCGACTCGCGAGCCAATACCTCCGCATATGCCGAGAGATCTCGGTGAAGCGCGGCCGGTAATTCCACCGTCGCCTTCACGGGCTTCTCGTCGACGATCGGCCCGAGCTTGAGTTTTGCCATATCAACCTCCATACGGTTCGAGGACGAGATCGCGGGTGACGATAACGCGGACCGGGAAACCAGGACGTATGGTCAGCGTGGGCGCGATCTGCGACTGGCGCCGGATAATCTGCTGACCAGCGTCGTTGATGGTGTCCTGCGCCCCGTTGCGGATCGCCCGAACGAGACGATCTTCGTCGCTGACGGCCAGCTCCGTACCAACGGCAAGCAGGGTTGAAAGCCCGGCAGCCTTGGCAAGGTCCCACCAATGATAGTCAACCCCGTCCTGCAGGCCCGCATAACCCTGCGGATCGGCTCCAGGCTGTCTTTCCAGAACGATGGACCGGCCATTTGGAAGGATCAGCCTATTCCAAACGAGGAGGACCCGGCGTTGTCCGAAGCCGACATCGTTGCTGTATTCGCCGATGATGCGCGTTCCCTGCGGCACGATGAGGATGCGGCCCGTCGGGCTATCGTAGATGTTCTCCGTGACCTGGGCGGTGATCTGCCCGGGAAGATCGGAGCGGATGCCGGTGATTAGCGCGGCTGGAATAACGGCGCCGGCTTGAAGCACATAGGGCGAAGCTGGGGCCATCACGCGATCGGCCGACACGGTTCGACGGTCCACCGTGCCATTCAGGAAAGCAAGCTGTCGATCGTGGGCCGTCTGGGCGCCGGCTTGCATCCCCAGGTTCGGCAGTCCGGGCGCAGTCGTGCCAGCAGGCGATGCGGCTGCTCCCGGTCCGGTCTGGAAGAAGACGCGGCTGGTCCGCGCCGCTTCCAGTTCGGCGAGACGGCGCTGTTCTTCGGGACCGGGTTGCTGCGTCGCCATCGATGGCGGAACGACTGGCTGGCCGCGATTCTGGGCATCAAGGATGGGCCTTCCGAGGTCGCCGGGCAGAGCCGGGCCGAGGACAGGACCCGTGTAATCACGCGGCAGGCCAGCAAGGCCATCGGCGGTTGGGCGGTTCTCCGTCGAATAGAGTTCCTCATTGCTCGTTCCGGCGTCGCGCGTCTGCAGCGCGTATATGAGGGCCCCGCCGATGCCGATGCTGACGACGAGGCCCGCGCTCGCGAGAACCTTGCGAGAAAGACGCGTCACGCGGGGCGGTTCGGCACGTAGGCGCATGGGCGCCGCAGATTCCGCAGCCGCCGTCGTCGGGGCCTCGTCGTTGGTCGTTTCGTTGTCGCTCATGACGCGGGCCTCCCGTCGGTACGCACGATCCTGACAGTTTGCTGGCGATCACCGCTGCCGAGGCGCAGCTCGGCGGCGCCGAAGATTCGGTCGACGATCAGGATGTTCTGATAGATGCGGCTGTTGACGATCTGGGGTTCGCCGTCCGAGCCGAGGACGAAGACGGGCGGCATTTCGCCCTGGATGATTCCGCGGGGGAATTCGACATAGACTCGTCGACCGTCGTCATAGACGGAGATCGGCCGCCACGGCGGCGTGTCGCCGGTCAGTCCGTATCGATATCGGCGCGCGGAGGCTGCGGGAATGACTGGCGTCGCCGGAACATTCGCGCGCTGTGCGGTGGGAGGCTCGGGATAAGCCCAGGCGATCGCCGGCATGTAGGGCGTCTCGGCGGCGCGCAATTCGATCATGTAAATGCGCCGGTCGGTCGTAATCACGAGATTGGTGGTGATGCCCGTGCGCGTCGGCTTCACCAGGACATGGACGCGGCGGGATATTCCCGATCCGCTTTCGGTGTCGCCGATGATCCAGCGGGCGGTGTCCCCGGCTGCGATCGGGCCGGCACCGGTGAGGCGCTCTCCGGGTTCGAGCGCGATGTTCGTGATCTGACCCGGCGAGGCATAGACCTGATAGAGCGCCCCCTCGCTCCACGGATAGATCTGGATGGAATTGTAGTAGCCCTCGCGCCGGGGCTCGACGCGTGCGGCGGCGTTGGCGTTCTGAACGCGCCCGGTCGGCGTGTTCGCAGCGGTTCCACCACGCGCCGGCGTCCAGGCCGGTGGGGTGTGCGGGGGCCGCGGTCGCTCCTCGGTGACAGGCGCCGGCACGGCCGGCAGGGACGGCACGTTGTCGTCGTAGCTGATCTGCGGGGGTTTGGTCGTCGCACATCCCGCCAGCGCAGTGGCGGAGAGCAGCACAAACGCCAAAGCGTGTTTACGGAAAGCCGGATTGCCTGATCTTCCCAAAGACGTGCTCATTGGGACATCTCCCGCGACCATGAGATGGCGTTGACGTAGATCCCGAGCGGATTGGCACGCAGCCGTTCGGCATCGCGCGGGGTCTGAATCACGATGGTGAGGATCGCGGTCCAGCGCTCAGTGGTGGCGAGCTGGCCGTTCTCGTAGCGCCTCTCTGTCCAAGCGACGCGGAAGGAATCCGGTGACGCGCGGATGACGCTGGAGACTTCCACCGCGATCTGCTGACGCCCGACGCGGGTGAACGGATCATTGGCGCGGGCATAGTCGTTAAGCGCGGCCGCGCCTCGGTCCGTTGTCCATTCGTAGGCCCGGAGCCAGTTCTGGCGGACGATAATGGGGTCGGCCGGGATGGAGCGGACCTGCTCGATGAAGCGGCCGAGATGGAACGCAATCTGCGGATCGGTGGGCCGATAATCAGCCGTAGCGGCCGCGACAGTCTGCGCCTGACCGAGGCGATCGACTTGCACGACCCAAGGCACGACGGTCCCGCGCGCCGATTGCCAGACGAGCGCCGCAGCGAAACCGGCGGACAGGATCAGGGAGCCGAAGGCCATCGCGCGCCAGTTCCTCGCCTGAACGCGGGCCGAACCGATGCGGTCGTCCCAGATTTGCGCAGCCTTCTGATAGGGCGTCACGGGCTCGGGCGACTTGCCGTAATGGGCTGCGGGTCTTTTGAAGAAGCTCATGTGCGGTCACTTTCGGAAAGGTTGACGGACGAGCCGCCGCCGTGGCTGTCGCCAGCGCGAACGGCGTGGGCCGCGAGAGTTGCGCCGTGGCCAATGGAGCGGCTGCGTTGCATGCGCTTGGCCCAGGCGGGGGGACTGTCGCGGGAGGCTGCGGACGTGTCGGCGGCGATCTCGCCATCAATGGTCCCCATGGTCGAGGAGCCGCCAGTGGCGCCGAAGCCTGCTCTCGCCCCGCCGGAGAAGCTGGACTTCATGCTTTCCGCGGCCCGCGACGTCGCGCGTTTCAGAGGGGAAACCGTGGCCGCACCGGCCGCGCGGGCGACGCTGCCGAGACCGGAGGCTACGCCCGATGCGCCAGACTTGCCTAAGGAGCCGAGGCTGTAGGCGGCGCTTGCGCCGCCAGCGGCTGCTGCACCTCCACGCGCAACCGCAGCGCCGCCAGATAGCGCCGCCGCTCCTCCCTTCGCGGCAAGCCCGGCTGCTCCGCCGGCGGCAAGCGCGGCTCCTCCGACTGCGAGGCCGGTGCCGACGGCGGCTCCAGCGCTGAGCTGTGGTCCACCCTGAACCAGACCGGCGGCGATACCCGGACCAAAGATGCCCAGGCCGAGCAGAGACAATGCGGCCAGCACGACTGCCATGGCGTCGTCGATCGTGGGCGTTTGGCCGCCAAAGCCGGTGGTGAACTGCGAAAAGAGTGTCGAGCCGATCCCGATGATGACGGCGAGGACCAGTACTTTGATGCCAGACGAGACGACGTTGCCCAGCACGCGCTCGGCCATGAATGCTGTTTTTCCGAATAGGCCGAAAGGAATCAGTACGAAGCCGGCGAGCGTCGTCAGCTTGAATTCGATGAGTGTGACGAAGAGCTGAATGGCGAGGATGAAGAAGGCCAGGATGACGAGCGCCCACGCGAAGAGTAGGCAGGCGATTTGGATGAAGTTCTCGAAAAAACTGATCCAACCCATCAGATCGGAGATGGATTCGAGCAACGGTCGCGCGGCATCGAGACCCGTCTGAGCGACTTTCCCGGGTCGCATCAGATCCTCGGCTGTGAAGCTGGTGCCCGATCCCTTCAACCCAAGCCCGGCAAAGGACTCGAAGATGATCTTGGCGAGGTTGTTCCAGTTGCCGATGAGGTAGGCGAACGCGCCGACGAAGAGGGTTTTCTTGACGAGTCGAGCGATGATGTCGTCGTCGGCGCCCCAGGACCAGAAGAGTGCGGCCAGCGTCACGTCGATGACGATCAAAGTTGTCGCGATGAAGGCCACCTCGCCACCGAGCAGGCCAAAGCCGCTGTCGATATAGGAGGTGAAGACCCCGAGGAAGTTGTCGATGACGCCGGCGCCGCCCATCGTTCAGCGCCCTTTCTGCGGCTGAGCCGAGGGCCGCGGTGAACGGCCTAGGAATCGATCGCGCGTTTCAGCCCATACCTGCATGCAGTCTGTGTCGCTGGCCGCCGCTTGACCAAGCTGCTGGCACCGGCGTTGCGCATCCCGAAGCGGATCTCGCGTCGACAGCTCCGGACTTGCCGGTTGCCACGACGGAGGCGCTTCCTTTCGGGTAATCTCGATCGCCGTCGCCGTAACGGCGATGGCGACGAAGACGACGGCGGCCAACCGGGCCAGCATCTTGCCATCCATGGCGTTGCCCTCAGTTGCCGTTGCCGAACATCCGCGCATTGCCGGGCTGATAGCCGGCGCTCGGTGTGAGAAAGCGGCGGCGCTGTTCGCGACCCTGTTCGGCAGCAGCGGCGCGCTCAGCCTCGGTGAGCGCGCCCGACCGGCCGTTGGCCGAGATCAAGGCGATCAGATCCGAGAGTTGCTGCGACTGGAGCGCGAGAAGCTGATTGCCGGCTTGCGTGGCCTGCAAGGCGCCGGTCGCCCCCTGGCTCTGACTAACAAGGGCAGACATCTCGGACCGGTTCGTGTCGATATTGCCGACAACACCCGCCTGGACGCGCATCGCGTCCTGAAGTCCCCCGACCGTATTCTGCCAACGGCTGCGTGCGCCGGCGACAAGCTCGGCATCTGTAGCGGACAGAGACGCCCTGCCATATTGCTGCTGGAAGGCTCGGTCGATGCTTTGGACATTGAAGGCAATATTCTGCGCCTGCTGCAAAAGCTGATGCGTGCGCTGCACGTTTTGCTGGAGCTGCTGAAGCGACGAGTAGGGCAGACTGGCGAGGTTGCGGGCCTGATTGATGAGCGATTGGGCTTCATTCTGAAGGCTTTTGATTTGGTTATTGATCTGCTCGAGGGTGCGCGCCGCCGTCAGCACGTTCTGCGCATAATTCGACGGATCATAAACGATGCGACCGAAGAACTGGGCATGGGCCGGCATCGGCGAGATCGCAAGCGGCATCGCCAGCATGGCTGTGGCGAGCATAAGTGCGCGCCGGCAGGAACGATGGGTCTTCATATTCAAGCCTCCTTTTCGGGCTGCGGGGGAATGATGTTGGAGAGGTCGGGGATGAGGTCGGCCGCCCAATCGACGCCGCGCAGACGCAGCCAGGCTGCGAGAAATCCCTCGCGACCGTGTTCCGCCACAATGCGCGCAATCGAGGATTGATCGGTCTTGGAAGTGGCGGCCGCTAGCGCCAGTCCGACCTCGGACAGCCCGAGCTCGAAGAGGCGATTGCCGCTGCGGCTCTGGCAATAGTAGTCGCGCTTGGGCGTGGCCCTCGCCAGTATCTCAATCTGTCTGTCATTCAGGCCGAAGCGTCGGTAGATCGCCGTGATCTGCGGCTCGATCGCACGTTCATTGGGAAGAAGAAGCCGGGTCGGGCAGCTTTCGATAATCGCAGGCGCGATGCCGCTGTTGTCGATGTCGGAGAGCGATTGGGTGGCGAAGACGACGCTGGCGTTCTTCTTACGCAGCGTCTTCAGCCATTCGCGAAGCTGGCCGGCGAAAGCGTCGTCGTCGAGGGCCAGCCAGCCCTCGTCGATGATGAGCAGTGTCGGCGAGCCATTAAGGCGGTCGCCGATGCGATGGAAGAGATAGGACAGGACGGCTGGAGCCGCGCCTGTCCCGACAAGGCCTTCGATTTCGAACGCCTGTACCGACGCCGATCCCAGATGCTCGATTTCGGCGTCCAGCAACCGGCCGTATGGGCCGCCAACGCAGTAGGGACGAAGCGCCTGCTTCAGATCATTCGATTGCAGCAGAACGGTCAGGCCGGTGATTGTGCGCTCCTCGATGGGCGCGGAAGCGAGCGAGGTGAGCGCGGACCACAGGTGCTCTTTCACCTCTGGCGTGATCGTCACACCTTCGCGGGTCAGGATGGAGATCAGCCAGTCAGCCGCCCAAGCGCGCTCAGGCGTGTCGTGAATTCGGGCCAGAGGTTGCAGCGAGACGGATGAATCGACCCCCTCGGTGAGGTCGCCGCCCAGGTCGTGCCAATCGCCGGCCATCGCCAACGCCGCCGCCCGGATCGAGCCGCCGAAGTCGAAGGCGAAGACCTGGGATTTGGCATAGCGCCGGAATTGCAAGGCCATGACGCCGAGCAGGACCGACTTGCCGGCGCCGGTCGGGCCGACAACCAGCGTGTGACCGACGTCGCCGACGTGAAGGGAAAACCGGAACGGGGTCGAGCCTTCGGTCTTGCCGAACAGCAAGGGGGGTGCTCCGAAATGCTCGTCCCGTTCCGGCCCCGCCCACACCGCTGAAAGCGGGATGATGTGGGCAAGATTGAGCGTCGAAATCGGAGGCTGGCGCACATTGGCGTAAACGTGCCCTGGCAAAGAGCCCAGCCATGCATCGACGGCATTGATGGTTTCAGCCATGCAAGTGAAGTCACGGCCCTGGATGATCTTCTCGACGAGGCGCAGTTTCTCGTCCGCCGTGCGCGGGTCGTCGTCCCAAACGGTGACCGTGGCGGTGACGTAAGCTTGGCCGGCGTAGTCGGCGCCGAGTTCCTGCAGGGCAAGGTCTGCATCGGCCGCCTTGTTCGCAGCGTCCGTGTCCACGAGGGCGGACGCCTCGTTGGTCATGACCTCTTTGAGGATCGCGGCGATCGACTTGCGCTTGGCGAACCACTGGCGGCGGATCTTGGTCAGCAGCTTGGTCGCGTCGGTCTTGTCGAGCAGGATGGCGCGGGTCGACCAGCGATAAGGAAACGCGAGGCGATTGAGGTCGTCGAGGATTCCGGGCGTCGTGGCGGTCGGGAAACCGACGACGGTGAGGATGCGCAGATGCGCTGTCCCGAGACGCGGTTCGAGGCCTCCGGTCAGCGGCTGGTCGGCCAGCAGTGCGTCCAGATAGATCGGGGTTTCGGGAACGCGTACGCGATGGCGTTTCGTCGAAACCGCTGAATGCAGGTAGGTCAGGGTTTCCGCACTGTCGAGCCAGGCGCATTCCGGCATGAAACCGTCCAGAAGCGCCACCACGCGATCGGTCCGATCAACGAAGGTGTTCAGAAGTTCGTGCGGATCGAGGCCGCCGCGTTCCCGACCCTCATACAACCAGGCCTCGGTGCGGGCCGCCTCCTCGGCCGGCGGCAGATAGGTGATCGTGAGGAAGTAGCCGGAAACGAAATGCGCGCCGGCCTCCTCGAAATCGGCCTTGCGCTCGGCGTCGAGCAGACCTGATGCGGCATCGGGGAAGACGCTCGCCGGATAGGTCGACGCCTCATGGCGCTGGGCCTCCACGAAGATGGCCCAGCCTGATCCGAGACGCCGGAAGGCGTTGTTGAGGCGACCGGCGACAGCGACCAGTTCGGCAGCTACTGCGGAATCGAGATCAGGCCCGCGGAATCGGGCCGTGCGTTGGAACGATCCGTCCTTGTTGAGGACGACGCCTTCCGCAACGAGCGCGACCCAGGGAAGATAGTCGGCCATGCGTGTGGCGGTTCCGCGATATTCGGCGAGGTTCATCATCGGTCGCGCTCCTCAGACAGACAGGTGGCCGGGGATGCGCAGGTGTCGGCGGCCGACCTCGACGAAAAGCGGGTCGCGCTTGGCCGCCCAAACCGCCGCGAAATGACCGATCGCCCAGATCGCGAGACCGATGAGCCAGAGACGCAGGCCCAGACCGATCGCGCCGGCGAGCGTGCCGTTCATGATCGCGATCGAGCGCGGCGCGCCGCCGAGCAGGATGTGCTCGGTCAGCGCCCTGTGGACCGGGACGGTGAAGCCGGGCACTTCGGCGAGCTGTTCGAGAACAGCCGCCATCAGACGAGCGCTCCGCCGCCGAACGAGAAGAAAGACAGGAAGAAGGAGCTGGCGGCGAAGGCGATCGACAGGCCGAAGACGATCTGGATAAGCCGCCGGAAGCCGCCGGAAGTATCGCCGAAGGCCAGCGTCAGGCCGGTGACGATGATGATGATGACGGCGATGATCTTGGCGACGGGGCCTTCGATCGACTGCAGGATGGACTGCAGCGGCGCCTCCCAGGGCATGGACGAGCCGGACGCGTGGGCCGCTTGGGAAAACAGGATGCTGATGGAAATCGCAGCGGCCGAGGTCGCAAAGACTCGGCAACCGCGCGCGAGCGTGCGGATCATGAGAGTTCTCCTGTGCTGGGGGTGGTGGCTGGCGTGATGCGGTAGTCGCCGTCCGGGCCAAGCCCCTCGACGCTCGCGAGTTCGGCGAGCCGGCGCGCGGAGCCGCGGCCCGACAGAACCGCGACGAGATTGATCGTCTCGGCGATCAGGGCGCGCGGAACAGTGATGACCGCTTCCTGGATGAGCTGCTCGAGGCGACGCAGCGCGCCGATGCCGGAGCCGGCGTGGATCGTTCCGATCCCGCCGGGATGACCCGTGCCCCAGGCCTTGAGCAAGTCCAGCGCCTCCGAGCCGCGAACCTCGCCGATCGGAATACGATCTGGCCGCAGGCGCAGGGACGAACGGACCAACTCGGAGAGTGTCGCGACCCCGTCCTTCGTGCGCATCGCGACGAGGTTGGGCGCTGCGCATTGCAGCTCGCGCGTATCCTCGATGATGACGACGCGGTCGGCGCCCTTGGCGACTTCCGCCAGGAGGGCGTTCGTCAGTGTGGTTTTGCCGGTAGAGGTTCCGCCGGCGACCAGGATGTTGGCGCGTGAGGCTACAGCCTGGCGAAGAATGGCCGCCTGGTCGGCGGTCATGATGTTCGCGGCGACGTAGTCGGCGAGGCTGAAGACGGCGACGGCCGGCTTGCGGATTGCGAAAGCGGGCGCCGAGACGACGGGCGGCAGTAGCCCTTCGAAGCGTTCGCCGCTTTCCGGCAGTTCCGCCGACACCCGCGGGCTTCGCGGATGCACTTCGGCGCCGACATGGTGGGCGACCAGCCGCACGATGCGTTCGCCATCGGCGGGCGAAAGACGCTCCCCTGTATCGGCGAGGCCCTCTGACAGGCGATCCACCCACAGGCGACCGTCGGGGTTGAGCATTACCTCGACGACGGAGGGATCTTCGAGAAATCGCGTGATGGACGGGCCGAGCGCGGTACGCAGCATGCGCGCGCCGCGAACAAACGCTTCAGGTTTATGACTTGTGGTCGTCATCTCGGCCCCGCTTCTTGACGGGGCGCGAAAGTCGATCCCCGGATCGGGGTTGATTAAAAGAGCCTGAAATCAGGCCGCTTCAACAAGTATCGGGCGTAGTAGTAGTGTGGCGTGCAAATACAGGAGAACGGCGGCGGCCACTTCTGACGCCACCAAACATAGTCCTATTGGTTGCCGCTTCCAATGCTCTCCGAGTCGGCTCCGATATCTTCGGAGATTTCTTGTCGGAGCTTCGGGCCCTGGGCCAAACGGCGACCGAGCGCCGTCACAAAGCCCTCATAGCGTTCGGCGGCTTTGGCGCGAGCAGCATTGGCCGCCGGTTCGGGAAGTGCGGGCGTAGTGGCCAGCCAGAACTTGATGAATACCGCCAAGCTTTCGACCGAGATTCCGACATCCCGCTCCATGCGGGTCAGTCGCCGGTCGAGTTGATCCAGACGCTTGGCGACGATCGCCTCACGTCTTTCGGCATCATCGGGCGACAGAAAGGACGCGATCGCCGCCTCTGCGATCATCGACTGCGATTGTTCTCGTCGCGCGGCGTAGTCGCCGAGCATCGTCATGACGTCCGGGTCGAGGTAGACTGAGATCTTTATCTTCTTCCTTTGTCCGACCATGACCTACAACTCCATGCCGTCATTAGGGTCGAGCGACACCTGCCGGGCGACCCCGTGCATCAAGCGGGTCATGCGCCGGTTCTGCGCCGCTTCTTCATCAGGTTCCTCAGGGAGATCGAACTCGAATTCATTCTCGATCGGAGCGTTCTTCTCCTGCGGCGCCGTACGACGAAGCTCGGGCTGGTGGCGGCGTTCGGATTCGGTCGGGTCTTCATCCGACGCGGAGGATGCGTTGGCCGTCTCGATCGCTTCGGGGCGCACCGGAACAGGAAGGTTGCTCCAATCGTCGTTGCGTCCCTGCGCGGGCTTGACCAGCGCGGGCGGCGCAAGGATACGTTCCTTGAAGCGGCCGTCCTCGTAATACCGGGCTTTCTTCGCCCGGATCGGCGGTGTCCCGGCCACCATGACGATTTCGTCCGTCGGCGGGAGCTGCATGATTTCGCCGGGGGTGAGCAACTGCCGGGCGGTTTCCGAACGCGATACCATCAGATGCCCGAGCCAGGGCGAGAGACGATGGCCGGCGTAGTTCTTCATCGCCTTCATCTCGGTGGCTGTCCCCAGGGCATCGGAGACACGCTTGGCCGTGCGCTCGTCGTTCGTCGCGAAGCTGACGCGAACATGACAGTTGTCGAGGATCGAATTGTTGGGACCGTAAGCCTTCTCGATCTGATTGAGCGACTGAGCGATGAGAAAGCTCTTGAGTCCGTAGCCCGCCATGAAGGCCAGCGCGGACTCGAAGAAGTCGAGGCGGCCGAGCGCCGGAAACTCGTCGAGCATAAGCAACAGCCGGTGCCGTCCGGCCTTCGCCTGCAGGTCCTCGGTCAGGCGCCGTCCGACCTGATTGAGAATCAGGCGGATCAGCGGCTTGGTGCGGTTGATGTCGGAGGGCGGCACGACGAGGTAAAGGGTGGTCGGCCGCTTGCTTTCCACCATGTCGGTGATGCGCCAGTCGCAGCGTCGCGTCACCTCTGCCACGACGGGATCGCGATAGAGACCGAGGAAGGACATGGCGGTGGACAGCACGCCTGATCGCTCATTGTCGGATTTGTTGAGCAACTCGCGTGCAGCTGAGGCAATAACGGGGTGCGGACCGGCTTCGCCCAGATGAGCGGTCTTCATCATGGCGGCGAGTGTGGACTCGATCGGCCGGCGTGGATCGGAGAGGAAGGCGGCGACGCCGGCCAGCGTCTTGTCGTCCTCGGCGTAGAGGACATGCAGGATGGCGCCGACCAGCAGGGCGTGGCTGGTCTTCTCCCAGTGGTTCCGCTTCTCCAGCGAGCCTTCGGGATCGACCAGGATGTCGGCGATGTTTTGCACGTCGCGGACCTCCCATTCGCCGCGGCGCACCTCGAGCAGCGGATTGTAGGCAGACGATTTCGGATTGGTCGGATCGAACAGCAACACGCGGCCGTGCCGGGCGCGGAAACCGGCGGTGAGCTGCCAATTTTCTCCCTTGATGTCGTGGACGATGGCTGAGCCCGGCCAAGTCAGGAGCGAGGGAACGACGAGACCGACGCCCTTACCGGATCGCGTCGGAGCAAAGCACAGGACATGCTCGGGTCCATCGTGCCGCAGATATTCGTGGTCGTAGCGGCCGAGCACGACGCCGTCCGGTCCGAGCAATCCAGCCGCCTTGACCTCGGCTTTCTCGGCCCACCGAGCCGAACCGTAGGTCGCGACATTCTTCGCCTCGCGGGCCCGGCGGATGGACATGGCGATGGCGACGGCGATGGCGATGAAACCGCCAGATGCGGCGATGCTCCCGCCCGTAGCGAACACGTCCGGCGCATAGGCGTCGTAGAAGTACCACCACCAAAAGAGCGCTGGCGGGTAGTAGATCGGCCAGCCCGCAAGTTCGAACCAGGGTTCGCCGAGCTGCCCTTGAAAGCCCAGACGCCACGCCGTCCATTGTGTCGCCGTCCAGGTCGTCACCAAGATAATGGTGAAGACGACTACGATCTGACCCCATAGGACCTGGCCTCCGCGCACGCTGGCTCCAATCGACGAATGAGATGGAGCCGTTCAGAAAGTAGCCGGACACGGGACAAGCAAGAGGAAAAATGTAGGCGAAGTACAGCCGAAAACTGTGGCGCGCACATAGGACGGTTTCGCCTGGCGGCCTTCCCCCTCGACCCGGCTAGAAACCCAGCCCCCGCTTGCGGCCGAAGCTCCAATCGACGCCGCCATCATTGCGGGCGACGCCTGAGACATGACGTCCAAGCTGCTTCTCGAGCGAGGGGCTCCAAGGCACGAGCTGGAAGCCGAGGCCGTCGTCGATCATGGCGAAGCGGCCGGAGGCGAGCGTCAGGCGCTGGCGGTAGGCACCGGCAATATACTCGCCATTGGCGGCAGGCTTGTGCGACAGGCCCGTTTCGGCCGCGAGCTTGGTGGCGATGGTGTCCAGTTCGCGCCGCCGCAGGGTTTCGATCAGGTTGCGAGCGAAGACGATCCGCCTGCCCTGGCGTTCGGCCAGCCCTTGCCCGACCAGATGATCGGCGCGCCGGTCGAGCGCGTCGCGAACCTCGGCGCCGAAGCCGCCATCGGAGAGCGAGGCCGGCTCGCGAGCGATGGCCTGCCGGTCCAGCCAGGTGCTGCCGGACGCCATGATCTGGCTGGTGAGCTCGAGATCGGAACGCACGGCGATCGCGACGCGGCGTTCGCCCTGCGCATCCTCGAACTTGCGCAACTCGACGATCGAACCCGGCGCGCTGTCGCCCGCGGCATCAAGATGGGGCAGCTTGATGTGGTGGGTCCGTCCGTCGACACCGTCGACCACGGCATAGGCCGTCCCCTTCAGCTCATCATCGAGCCCGCGCCCGACCAGGCGGCCGATAATAGGCACGTCGAGGTTTTCTCCGGCGATGACATAGTCGGCCGAGCCACGCTCGATGCCGCGCTCGGTCAAGGCGCGATGCATGCGTTTGATGATGTCTCCGCGTTCGCCGAGTTCGCGCAGGACCGACTCGGCCTCAGGCTTGATGAACCATTGCGAATGGCCGACCTGGCCTGCGACACCGAGGACTTCGAGCGTGCGCAACCGACCGACCTTCAGCGCGTGGAATTCGTCCGGCGTCTGGTCAGCGCGTGGCGCGAGATCGATGATGCCGGACTTGCCCGCGTCGCGGACAAGCTGCCGGTCGAGCTGCGTCCAGCGCTCGGCCTCGATCTGGCGTTCGAGCGTGCGGCGAATGTCCAGAACGGTGCGCGGCCCCAGCTCCTGGGTGATGAGTTCGCGCGCCCGGTCGCGCATGCCCTCCTTGATGTAGTCGCGGGAGATGACGAGGTCCTGGCCGTCGTCACGGACGCCGCGCACGATGAGGTGGACGTGGGGATGTTCGGTATTCCAATGATCGACGGCGACCCAGTCGAGCCGCGTGCCGAGATCCTTTTCCATCTGGCCGACCAGATCGTTGGTGAAGGATCGGAGATCCGACATTTCCAACGCATCGTCCGGCGAGACGATGAAGCGGAAATGATGCCGGTCATCCTCGCAGCGCTCGGCGAAGGCGCGGCCGTCCGCTTCCCCATCACCTGGCCCGAACAGCCGCGCCTTGTCCCCGTCACGGGTCACGCCGTCGCGGCGTAGATAATCGAGGTGGGTGCCGAGCGGTGCGGAACGCCCCGAGTGCCGTACGACGCGGGCCTTGATGACCGCGCCGCGCGTGCGGGCGGTGATGAGACGGTTGGCTTGGATGGAGGCGCGCTGACCACGCCCGAAGCGCGAGCGGTTGTCGGCGACCACGCGGCCTGAACGCGACACGCCGCCGCCGGCCTTCTTCGCGGCCGCGAGCGCCTGGGCGATGAAGGGTCGCGCCGACTGCGCGCGGGTCGAGCGAATGCGACCCGGCCGGATACGGAATTCGTTCTCATCGGCCATGGCGCAGCACCGCACAGTGCGAAAAATCGCGGGGACATAAGAGATTGAGGGTGTTGCGCACGGTGCGCGCAAACCCGGCACGGTGCGCGACGCGTCTAAAAATGCTGCAAAAACAACCGACCGACCAAGGCGCACCGTGCGCCCTTTTATCCTGCCATCGTGCGGTTGTTGTG